>Ga0307477_10000027_pt1 | contig 252786 bp, 196 predicted proteins | sample atmos_gasesECM2C_FD_203316 | JGI IMG/M metagenome (GOLD analysis project Ga0307477, IMG submission 203316) | Hardwood forest soil microbial communities from Morgan-Monroe State Forest, Indiana, United States - atmos_gasesECM2C_515 | ecosystem: Environmental > Terrestrial > Soil > Temperate...
ACCCCTCTACTCAAATGTTCTACCAATCCGCGAATAGTCATGCGAGCTCCCGAGAACAATATCAATACCTTAAGAGATTGGGTTTCTCCAAATCGGATAGATTACCAGCATCAGGCCGCCTGGGCCCTTACTGGCCGGCCACTCCCGCGATGGCTTGGCGGTAAATTCTGGCCAGGTGCTGCGCCTGATGTGACAGCGTCAACTTTTCCAGGATGGTCCGGCGTGCTGCGGCCCCTATGGCCGCGCACAGTTCGGGCGACCCAAGTAAAACGGAAAGCCCCCGCACGAGTTCTTCAAGCCCATCGGCGGGGATCAGCCAACCATTCTTGCCGTGCTCAATCAGTTCCTCAATTCCCTGTCCGCGACAAGCCACCACCGGTTTGCCGCAGGACATCGCCTCGAGGTATACGCATCCCAGGCCCTCGTTCCGGCTGGGCAATGCGAATACGGAGCAGCGTCGCATGGCCTCTGCTACTTCGGAGCGGCTCTGCCGTCCGACAAACTCAACTTGCTGCCCGATGCCCAGGTCGCCGACCATTGCTTCGAATAGAGCGCGATCCGGCCCTTCTCCGATGATGCGGCATCGGAGCCGTGGAAAGGCGAGCCTGAGATTTCCGAGCGCTCTTAGGACAAGTTCGTGGCCTTTGCTGCGCAGCAAAGTGCCGACGACCAGAATCTCCGGATCGAATGGTTCCATCCCATCGGGATTCGGCGAAAAAAGACTTGGATCTACACCGTTGTACACGATGGTGCTGCAGGTTTCATCTGGAGTGCCAGTTTTTAGGATCTCCTGCACCTTGCCGCTGATACATACTACGTTCCGCGCCGCACGGTAGACGTCCCCCGATACCTTCCGCCGCCAACCCGCCGGAACTCCACCAAGATGGCAATTGTGAAACACATCTAACCCATGGACGGTGACCACGAACGGAATATTCAAACGCGTGGAAAGCAAGGCCGCGGCATGGCCGCAAGGGAGGGCCGCATGAGCGTGTATGACATCAATCGGCCTCACAGTGTGCAGCTTCCGTATTCGTCGCAGCAGGCGCGCGTAGAGCAGCTTCCCGGCACTGGAGAGCCCGAGATTTCCGGGGATTTGCGGATATCGCACCCAATCTGCCGCGGCCGATGGACTCGATTTTTTTCGCGGACGGTAAATCTGGGATACTGCAATCACGCTGGAATCGACGCCGAACTGTTTAAACTGTTCGATCGGTTCCGCGACGAAACAACCGCTCACCTCATTTCGGTCGGACGGGAAAAAAGGGGTCAACGTCAAGACGTGCAGTGTTGAAACCAAATCCGCGGCGCGGGACATCAATTTAGCCCACTCTCAGATTGCACTAATTCCCGAGCCAGACCAACCAGGCGTTCCACATGCTCACTCCAGCTAAAGTCGCGGGCTCGCCGCAACCCATTGCGCGACAGTTTTTCCGCTAATTCCGGCGATTCCTGAATTTGTATTACCCGTTCTGCCAGCGCTTCGGGAGAAAAGCGGGGAAAATAAACTCCCGCGTCACCGCAAATCTCGCGATGCACCGGCAAATCTGACGCTACTACCGGCAAGCCACTCGACATGGCCTCGACCAGGGGATGAGCAAAGGTTTCCGTGTAGGCCGCACTCACGTAGATGTGACAGCCACGGTAGAGGTGATGAAGCAAATGATATGGGACCGAGCCTAGTTCAACAATGTTGTCCCTGGCGCCAAGGGTGCTTACCAGAGAAGCCGCGGTCTCGGCTTGATAGGAGCCCGGATTCTTGGAAGAAGACAAGTGACAAGTCAGAAGCAACTTTATTTTCTTTCCAGGTAACCGGTCGCGCAAAATTGGCAGCGCCCGAATCAGCGTCTCGAAATTACGATAGTAGTTGTAATGGCTTACAAAGAGCAGCCTTAGCGGATCGGCCGACTCGTGCAACTGGTTTTGCATGGAGTCAGGCAGCGGGGTCGAGTCTTTGGTGAACAAGTCACAATCGAAGCCGTGGTAAACAGCCACCACATTTTTTCCCGTCCATTTGCGCAGGTCTTCCGCAAAAGCCCTGCTCGGAGCGACCGTGACATCGGCCCAGTGTACGGACCGCCGAGCGAACCACCCTTTGATCAGTGTGTCGATCCAAAGGATATAGTCTCCCCGTTTTTTGACATCGCGGTAGAAATCGGCCGATACATAGAGAGAGTTTCCGGACAGAAGTATCTGCGGCACCGGAGAGTCCCGGAGTGCAAAGTTCCCAGTAGAAACAAGGACTTGCGCACCACTGCGACGCAGCAAATCCCGAAGTTTGGTCTGTTCGAAGACAAAGCGCCCCACTACTCCGCGGCTCGGGCTGGGCTCGGCAAAAGAGATATTTGGAAATTCAGCGAATTCCCGGCGCAACTCGGCACTCAGCAGAACTGTCGCCTGCGAATCCGTCCGCCGCGCCAGTTGGGGAATCACGTTGCGCAGATACGTAAGGCCTGCGCCCGCACTCGCGGCAAGGCCATTGATAAACAATCGGATCATCGGTTGGGCACGACTGCTCCAAAACCGGATGGCGACGGACGGGAGACTCCGGAAACGGAGCCGGCTATGGGGACCGCAACAGAACCAGGAACAAGATCCGCGAGTAGAAATGCAAAAAACCAAAAATACACGCAGAGATATGAACCTGCAGCAAAAAGCCAATCCTCGAAGCTAGCATGGCAAAGACCGGCGACCACCACCATGGCCAGCGGAATCGAGTAGTTGCTTGCGTCAGCTGTGCGGTTCATCCACGCGCACACCTTCCATACGTTCGCGACTGTCACAGCTATGAGTGCCACAAAGGGCAATGCACCCAAAAGGCCGACCCACTCTGCGATGCTGATGTAGCTGCTGCCGTGCTCACGCGCTGTTTCGGCAGGTGAACTCACATTTCCGATATTCCGTCCAGGACTCACGTCCGTCGGACTCGTGCCATACCCCGTTCCGAATAACGGATGCTCTTTGATCGAGGCGATCGACTTTTCCCAAGGTGTCCGCCGCGAACCCATCACGCCTTCTTCCTTGTGCCCCTTGTAGAGCACCGCATCCTTTAAGTCCCCAAGCTGCTGGTTTAAGGCTTCTGGCGCCCAAATCCCACCGACCGCTAGCAGGAACAACACCAATGCTCCCATCTTCACGAGCAATGTGTACCGGCGCAGGCAAACACAAAAGATTACAGTAACGAGCATCACGGAAGCCATCCCGGCACGTGCCATGCTGACACGAACGAGGTACGCGCAAAGAAGCAGGGCGACCAGCATGCGGACCTTCACCACGGGCCTATCGCTGGTCACCCATCCCCATAATAGGATGGGAAACACTCCGATGCTCATCGCCGCGCCAAGGGAATTGGGGTTACCCCAGATACTTTCACCCAGACCGAGATAGCAGATCGCCGAAACATAGACGGCTATCTCACTTCCCCACACCAGCCCACGGAAAAAACGGTCTTCCCGGCCAAGAACGGCCAAGCGAGCGCCCGTGGCACAATAAAGAAAAAGAAGGAACAGGCTCAAAGCCTTAAGAGACGCCATCTGCATAGAGGGAGAAACCGTCGCGGAGACAAACGCGGCGCAGATGCAGAACAAAGCGATCAGATGTAACAATCCGAAAGGTCTGCGCGGGGCCCTAGTCCAGATAATGAAGCCAACCACTGACCCCACAGACAGCACGACCCAGCGTCCGGCAGTCCAAGCACTTTGCAGGGGGACACTCATGCCGGCCCAAGCAAAGGTAATCATCAGCAGAACAAAAAAACGCCGATCAAATTTCCACACACTGGCGATGATGATCTCCAGCAGCAGGATCCCGCCCAGGAAAGAAACATCGCTGAAGTATTGCAAATGGGTATAAGCCAAATAGAGCGCCAGGCCCAAGCCCAGTGCGATCCCAGCCCATTGCAATGGTTTCAAGGAATTCATCGAGCCCCCGTGTCGGCGGAAATCGCGGCCGCACCCAAACCATCGGCGCATGCTTCTGGTGAGTAGCTTCGAATTCGTTCCAAGCTGCGCGCGCTCATCCGTTGCCTCAGTTCAGGTTGCCCCAACAGAGAATTGATCGCCAGGGTAAGTTTCTCCGAATCTCGGGGAGGCACGACGTAACCGTTCCAACCGTCATCGACCAGGTCGGCCGAACATCCCGCAACACTGCTCACGACGATCGGAAGTCCGCATGCCATCGCTTCATTCACGACCAAGCCCCATGGGTCGCTGTGCGTCGGCAGCACCAGGCATTCCGCCAGCGCATAGAGACCCGCCAGGTCCTCCCGTTGGGCGAATCCCGCCAAACAAACCGCCCCCGGACTGATCCGTTTCGCCCGTTGCGCCAGTTCTTCTCCGGAGGCGCCATTGCCGGCGAAAACCAAGCCGACCTCTGATCGCACGCCGCTCTCCAGTTTGGCATATGCTTCGAGGAGATCAAAAACACCTTTTTCCGGAACCAATCGGCCTACAAAAAGAATAAACCGCGATGGCAGTTTCAATTTATCTCGAAACTCAGCTACGTGGCCGAGAGTGCTCCCCGCTTGGGTCGCAAAAAAACTATTATCCACGGCATTACGCGCGGTTAAGATGCTCGCTTCCGCACACCCAAGCGTCTTGAGATACTCGAAGGAAGCCTTCCCGGGCACCACGAATCGGTCACAGTGTCTCAAAAAATAAGCCTTCAGTGATTCCACCCATGCCCTTCCTGCGCGCGCGTCCTGGCTGTTGCTCTCCGACCACAACACGAACGGGACCCGGTGCCGTCGCGCCCACAGGAGCGCTTCCCAGGAGGCGGGATAGTTGTATCCCCCACAGATAATAACCTGCGGACTCACCTTGTTTAAGGCGGACCACAATCCGCGATTGATCAGGAAACTACTTCTCCCCGCGCGCCACCGCCAGGATGGCAGAATCTGATGCGCAAAGCAGATTTCGCTCTTATAGACACGCCATTGACGAATTGTCTCATCCGTCTCTGCCAGGAATATTACGTGCAGATCCAGTCCCGTCCGACGTGCTAGAACGTTGAAAACCGGGATGCGGTACGGTGCAATGATCTCCGTAAGGATCACAGTCTTTCGGCTCATGACGTTGCAGCGACCACACCAATCTCAGGCATGCGTTCCAAAGGACAGGCGAACAAGTCCTGTAGTGGCTCGACTCGACCATTAACCGCGAAAGGGCCATCCCTCCCCACTTCGAAAACCTGATATCCGACCTCCGCGAAGATCCTGAGCGTCTCCTCGATATTCGTCCTTTGCAGATATTCAAACATCACCAGCGGTGGTCTTTTCTCGGCAAGAAAATTCCGCATCCCGCAAAGAACAGAGTTTTCATGACCTTCAACGTCGATCTTAACTAGAGAAACGGGAAATTCTGGATCACCATGCTGGCGCAGAAATTGATCGAACGTTATGCGTTGGACAACACTCATGGCCGTCTGGCTGTTTGAAGCGTTGATAACAACGTGGGCTTCGACGTCAACCGCTCCATGGCACTCAAAGCGGATCTCACCGTTTGTATCGGAAAGAGCAAACTCGTAAACCTTGAAACCAAGCTGATTCCGAGCGAGATTCTCCCGGGCGCGTGCGGCCGCCACTGCATTCGGCTCAAACAGAATCGCATTTTCAATCTTGTCTGCCAGCAGAAGGCTAACCGAGCCAACGTTGGCGCCGACATCGACCAATGTTCCCCCCGACAAGTGCTTTCTGACGAAGAGTATGTTCCTGCTATTGGGGATGCGTGTGTATAAAACTCCAGACGAAATGGGGCAATCTGGATAGGCCTCAAACCGCTTGCCATTGAAGAGCGTAACGGTGATTGGCCTGCGTACAGTCCGCTTCCAGAGCTGCCAGCCGACAAACATAAACAGTCTTCGGATTCGCTGACCCCGATTGGACTCCTCGTTCCAAAGGGTGGAAATTGGGTAGATCAAGCGTTGCGCAAACTTCAACACAAATGTGGTTCCCTTTCCCAGCATACCCGCCCAGTTTTGGTCTTAGATCCGCCCGCATTCAACTCGCGCATGCCTCTGCTACACCGCGACATTGACAGACCCGCCTAATCGCGTTTCCTCAACTGTTTGGCCGCGTCCGTGAGGGTTGAGCGATACCAGTCAACAAAACTTCGCAGACCTTGCTCCATGGACGTCTTCGGTGAATACCCCAGAAGTCGCTTTGCCTTGTCGATGCTAGCCCATGTTATGGGGACGTCTCCGGGTTGATCCGGCAACCGTTCCTGCAACGCTTTCTTCCCTGTCGCCGCCTCCAGTTGCGCAATCAACTCCGCGAGACGGACCGGATGCGAGTTGCCCAAATTGAAGACCTCGAAAGGCACTTTGCCTTGCGGCACGTATTCGAGAGACGCGACCACCCCGGCTGCGATGTCGTCCACATAGGTGTAATCGCGACCCATTGAGCCGTCCCCGAAGACCGGAATCGGCTTTCCAGATTCGATGAGCGCCGTAAATTTGTGAATCGCGAGATCGGGCCTTTGCCGCGGACCGTAAACTGTGAAGAAGCGCAAGCAAATCGTCGTCAAGTGATACAAATGCGCATAGGTGTAGCACATCAACTCCGCCGCCAGTTTCGTTGCCGCGTAGGGCGAGATCGGACGAGTCTTAAGATCGTCTTCGCAAAAAGGAACGTTGTTGGTGACGCCGTACACTGAACTCGACGAGCCAAAGATCAGCCGTTGAACCCTAAACTCGCGGGCGATTTCCAGAATGTTCATCGTCCCCGCAACGTTCACACTCTCGTACAAAGCAGGCTGTTCAATCGAAGGCCGCACGCCGGCGCGAGCGGCGAGATGTATTACGATTTCAGGTTGGACCTGCTCCGCGAGCTTTCGCAGTGCGTCCATATCCCGCACGTCGGCCTCGAAGAACTCGCAGGTTCCCGCCCTACGAATCTCCTGGAGGTTAAGCTGTTTGCGACTCGGTGCGTAGAAACTATCAAGGTTGTCCACAATGGACAATTTCGTCCCGCGGCGAATCAGCGCCTCCGCCACGTGAGACCCAATAAAACCCGCACCACCGGTCAGTAAAATCCGCTTCGAACTTGATCCCACTCGATTGCACTCCGATTTCGTAACGAACGGAAATTTGATTCTAGCGCAGAGCCAGACCTGCCGCTTCGACCTGGTTGCACCGGTGCATCTTAAATATGGCGGAAAAAGGAGAGGGAACCCTAGTTTCTTGAAAACAAGCTGACGGAGAATGAACTAGCTCTCCTCAAGACTGTCTCACGGAATCCCGCGTCTTCGAGGAGCCGTACACATTCTTTCGTGTCGCACTGATCGTGGTGCAACTCGAACACTGCATGCCTAACCTTGCTGAGAAGGCCAGCATAATTCTGAATGAACAAGAACTCCGCGCCCTCGATATCGCATTTCAGCAGATCAATCTCAGATCTGTCCGCCATGAGCGAGTTAATATCCACGAAATCAACCTTGACTCCGTGTCCCGCTGGAATATTGACGGTCGTACTTTTCACATGCAGAGCACTCTCTTGGATAGTTCCACTACCTTGTGGCTGTCCAACCAATCCGTGGATCATGCGAACACTCGCCGCGAATTGCGGCTGCGATCGAATCCGCTTCTCAAGTTCCAGAAATGTTTTCGGGCTACCTTCGATCATCGTAATGTCGAGATTGAAATTCTCTCGCCCCTGCCGATCGATAAGATCCAGAACTCGAACCGCGAAATAACCAACGTTGGCGCCAAGGTCCAGTACGACGAAAGGCCGAACCGAAGATCGATCCTTAAAGGCTGTCTGAATTGCCATGTCGTATTCGCCATCCACAAAGATGTCGTTGTAGACCCACCATTCCCCCTTACTGACAATTTTCACGTTCAGTCCTGACGTAAGTGTGTGTTCAAGATCGAGCGCGCGATAAAGAGACTGATAGAGGAACTTGCTCTTGATTTGCCAATACCGTTCACGCACCAGGTTCCGCAGGGACTTCGGCAGCCCTTCAACAACCCGAGCTAGCACTTTTTTCATAGTGTGGATGGAAGTCTCGATGAACGTGTCGATGATTCCGTGGAAGAATTTGTAGATGGAAAGGTTCGAACCGAATCGCTTTCGCCTCTGCCCTCCTCCAGAATTGATGTCCAGTGCCCGGCGATAACGTCCCAATCAAACATTTTTCGAGAGCGCAGGTAGGCCGCGCGCCCAAGGGAGGCTCGGTAATCCGGCTTTTCCAGCAGACTCGAGAGCGCGGCTGCGAACTCCTCCACGTCCTCGGGATTCACCAGAATTCCCGCATCGCCCAGCACTTCCGGAATGCCACCGCGGTTTGAACCAACGACGGGAGTACTGCAGGCCATCGCCTCGGCATTTACGAGGCCGAAAGGTTCCTGAAACAAGGACGGACTGGAAAAAACTGTCGCGCGCTGAAACCAGGCCGGCAAGTCCCTGTCGTGATGAATATATCCCGGAAAGTGAATCCGCGCGTTCTGATTGCGGACCAACGACCGCGCCAGGTCCCGTACTTTAGATACATAATCGGTTTCCCGATGAACTCCGAAACCGGTGGTTCCCCCAATCACCAAGGCCGCATCCGGGTGGCGATCGAGCAGGCGAGCATATGCGCGCACGAGCTGAAGAATCCCCTTTTCCTGATCAAAACGTCCGACGAAGAAGATGGTCTTTGCTTCGCGGATGCCTTCCTGCGGGGTAAACAGCTGTGTATTAACGCCGTTAAAGATAACCTTGGTCTTTGCCGCCAAGCTCGGCGAGCGATCTGCGAAAGTTCCACGCAAAAATGCGCTGCAGACAGCAACCCCGTCCAGTTGCGGCGCCAGCGCTTCAAGCATGGCTGCCGTCCAGTGCCCCAGATGGTTGTTTTGAAGGTGCAGCCAGATTGCCCCCCTATACCCCAGTCGGCGCAACTCACGAACCCACTGCGGACGATTATGGATGTGCACTACATCGAGGTGACGCAAGGACTTGATCAAGCCACGCAGCCAGAGTGGTTCGTCCCAGCGGCGCAGGAACGGTATCTTGCAGATCAGATCGCAAGCTCTCCACACGCCGCTGGAACGGTGAGAAAGGTCGTACAGATGTTCGGCGGAGGTGGGAAAGCCAAACACCGTCACTTCCATGCGGTCCCTTAAGCGGCTGTAAACTTCATACGTCCAGCGGGCAAGCGCTCCTCCGTAAAAGGGACTGAATTGCTCTCGGCCCGACAGAAGTACACCGACCTTGAGCAATCGCAGCGATGACATTCGTTCGCGTTTCCTTTCCGGTCCGATCACTATTGCATTTTCTCACTCACTGCTCACTTGCGCCGCGGCGTCATGCAATACCTTCGACCTCTCTTTTCAGAAGTTTCCTGCCGATGCCGGCCCAACTGATTACATAGACCGCGCACCCCACCCCGATCAGCGCTAAGGGGTGAAGGTGCCTTGGGAGCGCAAACCATAAGGCAGCTCCCATGAACAGACTTGCGATCACGGCAACGCCCAGCAGAGGAGTCTTCGCTGCAGCACGCACTTCTGGCGGACAGAGCAAGAAGGCACAAAGCGCAACACCGAGCTCGCCCAGCACAAAAGCGATACAGGCACCTGCGATTCCAAAAAGAGGCGGTAGGGTGAGACAAAGAATTACGGCACTGACGGCGCCCGCCAAGGTAGAAAAGAAATAAGCCCGATGACGGCCCAGGGCATAAAGAATTGTTCCCGAAAACAACACCGCTGCCGGCGCTGTAATCAAATACGGTGCAATCCATTGAAAAGCACGCGCCGCCTCCTGAAATTGAGCACCGAGCAACCAGGGAACAACCACTGGGGCCGTTACAATGCCACCCACAGTCAACGGAACACCGAAGCAAACAAGGACGGAAGCAGCAATTCTTGTGAGCCGAGGAAGCCCATCGGCGGAGTTGGCGCGCAAGGCCATACGCGGCATCAATACACTCTGGGTAATCGAGAGAAAGCCGCGCAGCACGTCGGCCAACCGAGCAGCAGCGGCATACAGGCCCAGGGCGTGTTCCCCGAGATACCATCGAACTGCGACATGTCCGCTCCGATGATACAGACTTGACATGAGTGAAGATCCGGCATAATGCAAGCTGGGCACCATGATTGCGCCCCAGCGTCGCGGGGCAATCGAAAATCGGAAACGATATCCCGCCCGCCACAGAAACGTCCAACCTATCAGGCTGGTCAAGAATGCAGAAGCTACGATGCTGACCGGAACCCAAATTACATCTTTGGGAGATCGAACCATTGTGAAAATGCCGACCGCATAAAGACTCTGCTGCGCGATCGAAATGAATGATTGCACATGGAACAGTTCGAGCGAAGACAGCAGATAGTCCAATGACAGACTTCCGGTCAATACCGAGGCCACTCCGTACCACTTGAGAAGGAAGCGGGCGTCCTGCCGGACTTCAAAACTGGCGACCACAAGGACCGCAATCACCGCAATTCCGCTCGCCAGGACACGAAGTATCAATACATCGGAAATAGTCTCAAAAGCTGCTGCGCGACGAGCCGCCACCTGTTGGCCTGCATATGTGGTCAAGCCCGGATTCGCCAAAAGCCCGGTGAATGCACAAACCGCGAGCACGTAGCTCCACAGTCCGTAAACATCGACACCGAGGCGCCGCACGAGGAAAGGAAAAGTGGCGGCCGTCAGTATGATGCCTACAACGCGGGCGGTGGTAACAGAGAGAGCAAACCCTCCATAGCGCAGCAGAGACTTAGAAACGATCAATAACCCATCCTAAATGTCCCTGATTCAACACCGACTCCAGTCACACCTGGTTCTCGACTGTATCCGCGTACTCTTCGGAGTAACATGGGCTCTAGTTGAGCACGGCTTCACGGCAACGACGCGAAAGAACCAGCCAACGAAACAATGAGTTGCTGTGATCAAAACCCGCCAAATGCTGCCGAAATAGTTCTCTCGTCGGCAACGGATCCAGCAGTTGCCTCAGTTCTCCCAGTTCTCCATCGAGACTGTCTTCCATTTCTTCCTTAAGTTCACTGCGAAGCCAGTTACACAGCGGCGGAGTGAATCCGCGTTTCTGCCTCCAACGAATTTCAGGAGGTACCCATTGCGGGAGCGCATTCCTGAGGAGTGCCTTGCCCATGCCCGCTGCAAAGTGATACTCGTGCGGCAACCCCGTTGCGAAATGCATCAGGTCGGGATTCAGTAAGGGTGCGCGGCATTCCAGGGAAGCACGCATGCTAGCGCGATCAACCTTAACCATAATCTGTTCCGGCAAATAAGAAGACGCCGTGGCTTCGAACGCAGAGAGCGGATACGGAAGACGCGCATGCTCCAGGGCACGCACCTCAAGTTCCAGCAATCCTACCTCCCCCGCGCTGCGATAGTTCGGCAGGAAATAGGAAGCAATTGCATTCCGGTGCTCCGGCGGATACAGCAGTTCCCGATCGCTCTTCGATAAGAAGCCAAGTAACCCAACCCCTCTCCAGTTCCTTCCCCAGAGATGGCGAAGGCGCTTTGCTGTGGTCCTTGCTAAACCTGTTCGCCGCACTCCGTGCCAGCGATAATAGCCGAACATTTCGGTGTATCCCCCGAAGCACTCGTCGCCTCCATCACCGGAAAGCATCACTTTGCAGACTTGTCGTGCCGCCTGACAAACCGCAAAAGTCGGAAACATCGACGCGTCTCCAAAGGGCTCGTCGTAATGATCGATCAGGGCGTCGAAGATCGCCAGCAAATCACCCGATGAGAAATGAACTTCATGGTGATCCGTTCCCAGATGGTCCGCGACCATGCGCGCGTAAGGTGCTTCGTCTAGTTGCTGGTCGTCAAATGAAGCGCAGAAAGTACTAAATTTGGCCGCCGGCTGTAACTCACGAATCGCAGCGGCGATGCAGGTCGAGTCCACGCCCCCGGAGAGAAATGCTCCAATCGGTACGTCGCTCCTCAGTCGCAAACGAACGGATTGCAAAACGCGGGCGCGGACGCTCTCCACGGCCGCCTCCCGACTCTGAGGCTTTGTTCCATTGGTCTCGATTCTCGGCTGCCAATAACGCCATATTCGCAGCCCGGTGCTCGGATCCACCGAAAGTGCCTCCCCCGCCATGAGTTTGCGCACACCTTGAAGATGAGTCCGCGGCGCGGGCACATATCCCAATGCCAGAAACTGTGCGATGGCGGGGACATCGAGGTGGTTATCGAGACCCGGAAAGGGAAGTAGCGCTTTCATCTCCGAGGCGAACACCAAGCCTCTGCCTGCATTCAGGGGCGCGTAGTACAAGGGCTTCTCGCCGAACCGATCGCGGGCGAGAAACAGCTGTCGCTTATTCTCGTCCACAATGGCAAAGGCGAACATACCATCGAGATCGTCAAGGAGGGAGTGGCCCTTCTCTTCGTAGAGATGCACCAGCACCTCGGTGTCACTCTGAGTGCGAAATCGGTGTCCTTTGGCGATCAATCTTTCTCGGATTTCGATGTAGTTGTAGATCTCACCGTTCAGAATCACCCAAATCGTTTCATCCTCGTTGCCAATCGGCTGGGCGCCGCCTTCAAGATCGATGATCGCAAGACGGCAATGGCCAAGCAGGCAGCGTCCACCCATGCGTACCATGCACGCACTTCCATCGGGGCCGCGATGCCGCAGAAGCCGGCTCGCTACTTCCGACCACGGCCGGTATTGCGCCGCTGCGCCTTCGCCGCCGTACGCTCCATAGATCCCGCACATTAAGGTTTTTTGCGACGTTTGGCGGCCACTTCCAGAAACACGCTCATCCAATCTCGCGCAACTTTGTCCCAATCGAATTGTAAGGCATGCCGAGCGGCAGCGGCAGACATCTTGAGGCGCAAGCCCCGGTCCCCCAGCAGCAAGCCCAGTTTGTCCGAGAGTTCGCTCTCCGATTTCGCCAAGTACCCCGTTTCACCGTGGACAATATAGTCCGGCCGATACAAGTCCATGGCCACCGCCGGCAGTCCGCAGGATGCCGCTTGTCCAAGAACCTGCGGATGACCTTCCAACACGCTGGGGAAAAAAAACACGTCCGCCTTTCGCATCTCCTCGGCTAACAATGGTTGCGAAAGATGGCCAACGAAGGTGACATTGCGGCACCCCAATTCTTTCACCAGAGACCGGTACTTCTCTTCCTCTTCCCGTTCACCCTTGCCGACCAATCGAAATTCAACCGAGGGCCGGCTAGCTGCTTCGCGAATGGTGACATTCAATCTCTTCCGAGCCTGAAATGATCCGGCGTAAAGCACCGTGAGCTTTGATCCAGGCTGGCGACTCTCCGCCGGCGGATGAAATAACTCCCGTTTGATCCCGCTGTGAATTGTCTCAGCAGCAACCCCGAAGCGGTCTTCGACTGTCTGGGTTACAAATCGCGAGTTCCCAACCACTTGATCGGCCTCGCGAATCGACCTTGCCATCTTTGGCCCTACACCGCCATCGAGAGCCACCACGACATAGGTCACTAGAGCAACCGGAAGCCTCAGGGAGCGCCTGAAAAACATGAACAGGGTATCCAGAGGTCCCTCGCGCGGGAAAAAGTAGATGTCGATTTTTGAGAGCAGCACATGACTAAGCCATCGTGGCGTATTTCCATGTCGCGAACACCGCAGGATTTCGGTGTTTTGGCGGGCAAGAATCCGTGGATCAGGCGCTCCATCGCCGAGAAGCACTACCCTGAACCGATCCGGCGGAAGGCGGCTTACGACTTCTTTTGCGGTAAGGTTCTGCGCGTTCGTGTTCGCGTCATCGGCAAACGAAGGGGTGAATACCGTAATCATGAAGGTTTTTGTGGGTTACGCCCTCGTTTCGCTTCCTGCTTAACATTGGTCGCAAACAGCCCGCCTCTGGTTGAGTTTAGCATCTGTTGTGGAGACCATCTTCCGCGCCGGCGGTTCATGTTTTGCTGGACGCAGTCGCCTTGCCCTTCAAGACCGCTTCGAAGTCCTCTCGCGTGATCGGAGTGTAGAGCCGATTCCGAACTTCGGCGCCGGGTCGATGCGACCCCATCAGTTCAGGGATGCGAGAGATGTCCGCCGGGTCGTTCAGGATTCTGGCGGCGCCGAACCTCTCGTATTGTTTCCCGTAGCTGTATAAATCAATATCGAACCACCCGCACAGAAAACTTGGCACCCCCGCAAGCGCGCATTCCACGGCAACGCTGGACTCCACCGTCAGGCTGAACCAGATTTTCCCGAGCAGTCGCTCCGAAAGAGGGTCGGCGATAACGTCGACCAGTTTCCGGTCTTTGTCCGTCAAATCGGCATCCGTCAAAATCCGCTCTACCAATTGCGAACGTGCCGTCAGGCTCTCAAAGGGATGCAGCTTTATCATCACCTTCCGCCCATACTCGCGGGCTATCGCGCATAGGCGGGGCAGCAGTTCCCGGTACAGCGTCTCCGTGCGTCCATAATAGAGCTCGTAAGGCTCGGAAAAAAATACAATGTGGGTGCCGGCGCCCTCTCCCTTCGCAGCGAAATGCGACCGCGGTGGTGCACCAACGACGATTCGCTCTCCCGGTACTCCGCATTCCTTGATCAAATAATCCCTTTCCATTTCGCCCTTTGCCAAATACGTCTCCGAACACATCCCACGCACCAATATGTTGACATCCAAAGCGCCATGACTGCAATAAACGGTGTGTATCCCCCTGCGCCGTGCCAGCAAGACAGGCACACGCGTGTAGGGATTATTCTCATCCGCGCACACCACGCAGTCGATCTCCTCCCGCTCAAACACACCCCGCCAGGCATCACGCATCCTCAGACAGTTCTGCAAGGTGTGCTCGAAGCCCTCAAGAAGGCCTAGGGTGCGGGGCAGGTTTGGGTGTGTCTGGTAAAGTTTCTTTTTTATGATCTGCCATTGCCGCGTGAGAGATGCGATCTCGCGTTCGGTAGTGTTGTTCCTTGGCCGAGGTGCATATGCGGCTAGAGAGCTCGCGCGGATGTGTGGCGGCAAGTCTTTGACCTCTCCGTCCGCACGGGTGGTTACCAGCAGAAAGCTGCGATCCGGCAGCAGCCCGGCATAGTTTGTCAGAACGCGGGAAACGTTCCGGTAGGCCGATGGCAGCAAGACTCTCTTCCCCGATCCCGAGCTCTGGCTGGGCTTCGAGAAGTAACGCCGTACTCCGTAATCGCTGTCCCATTTGTCGAAAGCGATCTGGACCATTTGCGTAGACGTCAGCGTTCGCAGCTTCTGTGTGAAACCGTTGAAACGGGCGGATGCGGAGCTTTCGGAATGAGCAATGAATGGCTCGACTTTGGCGCCTAGTAGTTTGCCAAGCGTATCCGCCAGACGATGCGGGCGCGTGACACGAACCTCGGTAGGAATCGGGACTTCTCGCGCAACTTTCTGCAGCAGGAGGAAGTCGTACACCTGCTGGTAGCTGCTGGGCGCGAGTAATTCCCACCAGTCGATCCCTTCGGCGTCCACCAAACGATTGTTTCCAATCCCACACAGCTGCCGGAACCGCGGCACGTCTTCGTGCCAATCGGCGAAACTATACAAGCTGCGCACCGGGCACCCGATCTTCGCGTCACACGCAGCGTAGTGGGATGATCCTGCCCACCCGAGATCCACGATCAGATCCCATCGCGAGAGAGCCCAGGGCCAATCGATCACGGAATCTTCCGGGTGGACTAAGAGAACGCGCATGGACAACTTCCACTTTCGGTCGGCTCTGATATTCAACTTGTGTGGGCGAATATGCGGCATGAAAATCGAAGCGTCCCTGTGGTCAGTATCTTCGATTGAATCAGTAAACTCTAAACTCCTTATACAGGGTCACGACACGATCACGGGGAACTCCGAGTTCAGTGGCTGCCTTCACGATGTACGGCTGACTGCTTGGGCGTACGCAGTTTATGTGGACGAATGCTATCCGCCGAGTGCTCTTTCCTCCGAGGGAGGCCGTGTCAACCTTCCTTGACAGCGTAAATCACCACTTCGCGGCCAATCCCCTGAGAAGCCAGCCACCGAAGGAATCCGCGACGGAGGTGAGTCAATCCGGCTGCCTCAAGATTCTGTTCGAGTGCCATGCGCTGGCCGTGACACTTCCGCCCGATATCGTCGCGGCCGATGTAGTCAATCCCCTGCAGCAGGAACCATTCCATCGGGAAAGTGGCCTCTCTCAGGCGTGGCTGGAACCCACACCGACGCAGGGTGCGCTCAAGGCTTTCAAAATTGAAGTAGTTCACGTGCTTAGGGTGCACGACCCACCAAGGATCTTTGTCCAGCATCTTTCGGGCCGCCAGTTGCAGCGGGTTGAAGTCGTTAGGCACCTGGATGACAACCGCTCCCCCCGGACGCAAAACCTGGTGCACCGCACGCAAGATTGCGAGGGCATCGGAAACATGCTCCATAACCAGCTTTAGGTGCACCGCATCAAAAGGAGCTTGTTGCGAAACGTCCACTTCCGGAAAAGTGCCCAGCAGAACTGGAGCGCGGGTGGCAGCCAAACTCCACGTGGAGCGCGAGGGCTCGATACCTAATACGTCCCAACCCTGGGCAGCGGCATAGGAAAGGAACCATCCCCCGCCACATCCAATGTCCAGGAGTTTGCCCGTTGATTTCTTCAATATCTCAGCCAGGGTCCCAAGTCGATCAGCGAACTCGATCCGCCAGTAGGGCTCTTCTTTTGCCTCCTTCTCGTGCCAATCCGACGGACCCGACTCATAAAAGGAATCCGCATAATACCCGGCGAGTTCTTCAGTAGTCGGTTTGGGCCAAAGGTGAGCGAAGCCGCAATCCTCGCAGTCGATTACAGGATGACCCTTCGCGTCTCTAATCAGCTCGGGTCCGTGGTGGGATGTCAAGTATGTCCTCCTCTTAATGGTGGTCATTCGTCACTTCGGAGCTACGACTTCCGCCGAAACGGTCCTCCTGCCGAGTTCCTGACTTGAGGCTGATTCGGCAGTAATTCTAAATGCCAAGGTCCGGGGAAAGTCCACACGGGGCCGGTTGCGGCACGTTTCATCCAGCTCGGCCGCGGAAAAGCTGGCACGGTAGAAGAAAGAACCCACCACTGGGATGAACGTGACTTGCGCCACCACGCAGGCTTGCTCCGGGTGCGCTTGCACTTTGACTGTCCGCTCCCCGTCGCCTAGGCTGAACTCGCCACCGGTCATCCCCATGGCGCCGCCAGCGGAAACCAGGAATGACACGGACCGCCCGTGCTCGATCCGCTTTGCTCCCACGGAAAATCGTTCAGGAAGAAACCCTCCGTTGTGACTTTCAAAATAGAGGTGCTCGGGATGGAAAGCTTCCGGGTTCAAAGTAACATGCGCCAACCGCAGGGCGCCGGGAGGCATCTCCTCCCACCCCAATTTGTATTCGATGCCAAGCTGGCCTTCGGCACTCACGCGAATTCGTTTGCGAATCATCCCCAAAGGGGTCGCAACCTTACCTTCCACGATCATGCTATCGCCCTCCTCCGCGCACCCGACGTGGGGCTCCACGGCGGAGAGGTCGGTGATCTTCGGTTGCCCGGGTGTCTCCAGCATCAGGTGGCCAGAGTAATAATCCGCCCCCAGCGCAATGTCCTGGTAATAGCCGTGTGGCAAAGTACCCAGCAGAGACTTGTCGGAAATCTTCTTCACAACCAGCGAATCGATAGCTAAGCCGCGCCGGCAGTTCAGTACGACTTGCACCATGTCGTTCTCTAACTTTAAGAAACGGCCTTCACGACGGCTGCGAAATCCTGCGGGAAGGTGCGCCTCCATAATCCTCGAACTCCCGCTTGCAGCGGTCTTTCTGCCAATGTCGAGCCGCTGCTCAAACACCTCCAGGCGCCCGAGATAAGCCGACCAACGCTGGTCGGTAATGTGCGTTCGAAAATCGCTGCTCCACAGGTAGCACAGCTCGCGCCATGATTCGTCATCCGTCTCGCTCCGCTCTTTGTCTTTGTCTCTGAGAGCATCGTACAGGCGGCGGCACCTCGAGTTGATCCCAAGGTCATTTCGGCCAGTCACTGCCCACCGAGTAATGTTGTATTTTTCCTGTTTCTTCACCGGAACGGGATCTTCCGCTGATTCCAGGCGCAGGCGATTCCCGGCGCCCGGCGCACCCATCCAGTCGAGCGTCGCGCTGGGGAGAATGAATTCGAACCGCTCGTCTTTAAGGATCGCGTCAAAGAGTCGTGATATCCGCTCCCATTCTCCGATTTCCCCAAGCGTCGGCTCGGTGCGGTAACGCCCAGGACGAAAGTCGAAGATTTCAACATCGTTCCCATAAATCGGAAACATACGGGCGGTCTCGGACAAGTGCCCATAAAGGTATGGCAGGTACTCTTCCAGTTCCATCTCACCGTGAGCCAGTCGCTGGAATTTCTGAAATGCGATGGATTTGTTCCAAATCAGCGGTATTTCTTCCCCATGCTGGCCACAGGCAATCTGGGGGAGATAACGAAACTCGGGTGACCACTCCGGATGGTAGCGTGATGGGTTATCCCACTCCATGATGATCGCCCGGAACCTGGCATCGAGGTAGTGCTGTACCAGCCCGGCCGAGTAGGCCTGCTCGTTGACCAATGCGATGGAAGGCCTTATTCCCAGAAAGCGCTCATACGCTTCATTTCCCAGGCGAAGATTCACGGCGTTTACTTCCGGCGGCACCAGCGGACCAATGAGTTGCACATATCCACTGCCTATAAGTTCACAAAGGCCTTTACTACACAGGGTTGCAAATTCGACAGCCCATCCGGGATCGATGCTTTTGATGCAGTCCAATGTGTAGGCCGAGGCTTCGATGCCCACGGGAAGCTCAAGAGTCCTGACGAGACGCAGCAGCGGCCAGTAACAACGTTGAACTACCTCGGCGCGTTGGTCCTCTTCGATCGAGGAGTAAGCAAGGTTCAGGTGGAAAAAAGCGAAAAGTCGCAAATGCCCGGTCGTCATCGTCATCGTCATTGACGCGCGCCTACCGGATCCGTCGCAGCGATCGAGACGGTTGCGATCTCGATGCACTCAATCGCGGCTCGAGTCCGTTCCATCGCTTCCCTTCGCGATTCGCCGGTAGCCATCACCAGTCCCGCGCGGGCTGGGTGACTGTTCACCGGCCCAACGATATCCCCTACTTTTAGTCGTACCTGACAGAAGACGACTCCAGGTTGTTCCGACGCACGCTGTGCGCCCACAATTCCGACAACCCGGCCTGGACTTGGAAACAAATATCGTTGCGAGATATAACGCTGATAGCGAGGTGTAAGCTCATCCGGACTTACTCGCTCCCCAAGTGCAACGCGAATAGCGCACCCAACGAAGTCCACACCCGTGCTCAATGGGATCTCGTGGGTACAAAAGTATCCGCCACTGAGGCGAGTCGCCAATTCGATAATAAACGGCTGACTTTCACGCAAGACGACATCACCCTTCACCACTCCGTTGCGGACGCCCATGCTGGCAGCTGCCTGCTGAATCAAGTCGCGCATTGATTGTTGCTCTTCTGCCGACAACCGCGTGGGAAGATCGCCGCCGTTCTCAATAATGTGAGGAGCGAACCTGTCCAGAAATTCGTAATTGCGATCGGCGAGACCAGGCGTGTAAGCAACGCCTTCCAGGACGATCGATTCGGTGCTGATCTGTGGCCCATCGAGGAATTCTTCCACCATCACGCGGCCGGATGGCGATTGACTCGCGGAAAATTCATAAGCCCAATTCAGATCGACCGCCTCGGTCAACCTCAACACACCGCGCGCACCGCGGCTATCCACCGGCTTGATGACCAGCGGGAAACCGCGGCTAATGACGATCTCCTTCAGCATTGCCGCGGATTCGACGAGGCTGAACCAGGGCACAGGCACGCCATCTCGCCGGAACTTCAACTTCATGTCGAGCTTGTCGCTCGAAAGCCGGGCGGATTCCTCGCTGATTCCCGGCAGCCCAAGATCGGCGGCGACCGCTGCCACTGTTCTGGGGATATCGGAGGCGATGCACATCACCCCGTTGAACCGGCGGACTTCGCGATGGTAGCGGCGGGCGGCGGCGACCGTCCCCTGGATGTCATAGGTGCTTGCCAGTAGCCGGTCATCGGCGACCGCAAAACCCGGCGCCTTTGGGTCTCGGTCGCTAACCACGAGTTGCAATCCCATTTGTTTGGCGCGTTCGAGGCCCGGTACTGCCTCAATGCCGCCACCAACAACTAGAAGGTTCTTAGGCATAAGGAAAAGTGTTTCCTGGAGAGCGCGAGCACTGCACCTGAGCATACAACGTCTTCCACTTCATTTCCAAGGTTAGGCCCTGCGAGTCTTGACCCGAGTCCTGAGCCCGTCTTGACCCCTGTCTTGACCATCGGTCGCGGGTTGTGACATCGTGAGTGTGAAGAATCCTAACGGTGAGAAGCTTGTTAATCCGCCTCGAATGGACGTCGAACGCGCCGATTTATGCAGAGCCAACAGACTGATTTCTCAAAGTTCGAGGACCTGTCAAAACGCCTTCGGATCGGCAGCCTCGTGGCAATTTACCATGCCGGCTCTGGACATCCCGGCGGGGCGCTCTCAGCGGCGGATCTGATGAGCTACATCTCCGGCCGCTTATTGGCATGGCCCACGAGCAACGGAAACGCCCTTACGCGCGATCGCTTCGTCTTGTCGAAGGGACATGCGTGTCCTGTCCTCTATGCGGCCGCTGCGGAGAGCGGGATCATTCCTCATCGCATGCTGCTGACGTTTCGGAAGCTCGGGTCGCCACTCCAGGGTCATCCACACGTACTCGATGCGCCTTGGGTGGAAACAAGCACGGGTTCACTGGGACAGGGTTTCTCAGCCGCGATCGGCATGGCTCTCGGGCTTCGTTACCAGCACAGCAAGGCTCGCGTGTACGCGATGCTCGGCGATGGTGAATTGCAAGAAGGTGAGGTATGGGAGGGCGCAATGTGCGCCGGCCACTACAAACTGGATAACCTTTGCGTGGTCGTCGACCACAACAAGCTGCAGAGCGACGATTCCAACGAGAACATCATGGGTGTCGAACCTCTACGCGCCAAATGGGAGGCGTTTCGCTGGCACGTAATTGAGATCGATGGCCACGACTTCCAGCAGATCAATGCGGCATTCACTGAAGCGAAGAAAATTTCAGTTAAGCCCACGGTGATTATCGCAAACACCGTCAAGGGTCGGGGCGTCTCATTCATGGAGGGCTCGCCGCTCTGGCACGGCAGCGTAAAACTCCGCGATGAGGAACTGGTGACGGCACTGAGCGAGTTGGGCGTTTCAGAGCGTCTCGTAGGGGGATATCTGGATGGAAGCATCTGGCAAGACGACAACCGCTGAGCCGAACGCAGGACCGCTGCTGATTGGTACGAGCGGCGACTCGCTTCGCGAAGCCTTCGGCAAAGCCTTAGTCCAGCTCGCGCCGAAGTATTCAAATTTCGTCGTCTTCGATGCCGACATCGCCGGCGGCACCGGCGTGCATCATTTTCGTAAAGCCTATCCGCATCGCTTCTTTCAGTTCGGAATCGCAGAGCAGAACATGATGGCTGCAGCCGGCGGTTTTGCCAGTACTGGCGTCATCCCATTTGTCACGACATTCGCCGTGTTCTGCCTCCGCGCCCAGGAGCAAGCCCGCCTCTCGATTGCCTACGCCCGGCGCAATGTAAAAATAGTGGCCAGTCATCCAGGTTTGGATACCGGTCCCGATGGCGCATCAGCGCAAGCCACGGAAGACCTGGCAGCCTTCCGCGCAATTCCTGGCATGGTTGTGTTGTCTCCCGCCGATCCCTTGGAAATCGAACAAGCCACCGAAGCCATCCTTAATTACGATGGCCCGGTCTATATGCGAAGCGGGCGCAGTAAGACGCGACGGATCCTCGGTGCCGACTACAGATTTGAAATCGGAAAGGGCCGCATTTTGCGTGAGGGCAGTGACGTCACGATCATAGCTTGCGGAGTTCAGGTCGCACGCGCGCTCGATGCGGCGGACCTGCTGGCAGTGGACGGAATCTCCGCTCGTGTCGTGAACATGTCCACGATTAAGCCGCTGGATAGAGAGATGGTTGTGCAATGTGCTGAAGAAACCGGCTGTTTCGTCACTGCTGAGGACCATAACATTCACGGCGGACTGGGAAGCGCAGTCGCCGAAGTGGTTGTTCAAAACAGGCCGTGCCCAATTGAAATGATTGGGGTCAGAGATACATTTGGCGAATCGGGCGAGCCTGATGAATTGGCGGAAAAGTACGGCTTGACTGGATCCTATATCGCCGCCGCGGCGCGACGCGCCATGGGGCGGAAGGCGCGGACTTGAGGTTGTTGCGGGAGGAATCACACTGCTATACTCAGCCCCACATGATTCACATTCGTCCGCATAAGCTCTTCAATTTAATAAAAACAGATAGTTACACCGAGCGAGTTGTTAAGCTTGTTCTTCCCGACCAAAACACCCCTGTCACTTTCGACATGGTCATTAAACTGGCACTAGCGAAATTGATAAGGCCGAAGACCTTTTTTGAATTTGGAACTTTCCTCGGCGTGCAGATATTCAACATGGCTATGAACCTGCCCGATTGCAAGTTCTATACCCTCGATTTGGATGAAGAGTCATACAAGAAAGCTAGTATTCTCGAATCAGTTCGACACTTGTCGGAGATTCACCTTGAACGGCAAAAGCAACTAGCCTTTCTCGATACGCCCTACGAAACTCGGATCCACCGCCTGCGTGGTGATTCGAATGTATTCGATTTCAAGCCCTACCACGACAAAATGGATATGATTTACGTCGACGGGGGACACGACGAGCGCACGGTCCGCTCGGACGCTGAGAATGCTTTTCGCATGCTCTCAAAGGGTCGTCCGGCGGTGATTGCATGGGATGATTACGGCAATCCCCTATCTCCAGCTGTCAAGGAATACCTCGATACTCGGTCTGAAAAGTTAGTCTTTGTGGAAGAAAGTCGGACAGTATTTTATTTGAGCTGCATAGCCGTGGATGTCGGTTAAGAAAGCGATTTTTCTATGAAAGAAACGGTGCATCTCCGAAACTAGCCCATGTACAGTCCGCCGTTCACGTTAATGCTTTGGCCGGTAATGTACGAAGCCTCATCGGAAGCAAGGAATGCTACTGCGGTTGCCACTTCCTCTACCTGTCCGGCGCGGCGCAGTGGAATCTCTTTACTGATTTTTTGCTGACCGACCTCGGAACGGATCTCCTTCTGGGACATTTCCGTCTCGATTAGGCCTGGAGTCACACAGTTCACACGAATGCCGTCCGGGGCGCCGACCCGAGCCAGCGAGCGAGTTAGCGAGATCACTCCCGCCTTGCTGACCGCGTAATGCACGGCGAGCATGCCACCCAACTGTCCGCCGGAAGAAGAAATGTTGATGATCGAGCCTCCACGCTGCCGCACCATGACCGGCATAATCTCCTGCGAGCACAAAAAAACGCTTTTCAAATTGGTCGCCAGCATAGTGTCCCAATCTTCGTCGCTAATTGTGTTAAACAGCTTCTGCTGAAGGATGCCGGCATTGTTGACGAGGACGTCAACTGTTCCAAACTTGCCTGTGGCAGTTGAAATTAGCTGGCGCACGCTTTCGCGCTTGGTCACATCGGCTTGAACCACAAGGGCCTCACACCCGAGTTTGCGGACTTCGGTTGCAGTCTGTTCACCACAATCGCGCCGTGTGACATAGGTGACCACTACATTGAATTTCTTTTGGGCAAGCGCCAGCGTAATTGCCCGTCCTATACCGCGGCCACCGCCCGTAATGATTGCCGTTTTCCCCAATGGCACTACCTCGTCTCACGATCATTGGTGGAACCATGTTTCAAGGCCGCCACCAATTGTTCGTCCTTGTGAATGAAGAAAACCATCAAGCTCTCTTCAACGAAAAACATGTCGCGCGTCTCGGAAAGGCCGTCGATGAAAGTTCTTAAGCCGGGATAGTCCCTGTTTCCGTAATCGTGCCACGCTATGCAGCCCATGCGGTCCTGGCTCAGCATTTTGAAGGCATTGTCCGTGTCCGACTGTACCGTTGGTAACTCGTGTCCGCCATCGACAAATAACATATCCATTCGGCCATGGAATGGGGCAAAGTCATAGGTGTTGGAATCGCCGTATAAGGGAGTGATTCGCTCCTCGAAACTCGATCGAACAAACGCCAACTTCTTTTGCTGCTTGGCATCCAAATAGTCGACGGTGAGTTGCCGTTGTTTTGCATCCTGCTGCGCAGCGACCGACTCTTCGTCTAGGTCCAGCGTATACAGTCGCGACTCTGGTGGCAGATTCGCCGCGACATTGATCACCTGAACCCCGAGGTAGGTGCCGAACTCAAAATATGTCCTTGGTTGAACCAGCTTCGCCAAGGCCAGCAGAATTGCGGTGTCGAGCAAAAACGGCGTACGCTGGTCAGGCAGAACGATCTTCACCAGCCGTGCCTCGTACGAAGGTGTTTCGACGAGATTGAAAAGCCGGTGCGGTCGGATCCGGATCACAGTGCTCCCTTCAGAGTTGCGTTAAGGCGGTTATTCTAACAAACGTGCTTGTGTGCAATTCCAAGTGGCTCATTGACGGCGTGCGGCAGCAGCAGTGCTGACCAGCAACTCGGCGATCCGACTCGCTCCGCGTCCATCCACGAGTTCGCGCGCCCGCGCTGACATCTGCGCTCGAGCGTTCTTGTCCACGAGTAATCCTTCGACGGCAGCTGCCAAGCGTGTCTCAGTGTCGCGATCATCAACCCCTACCGAAATCGCCATCCCTGCCGTCACCAGGGCTGATGCCGATTCCGCGTGATCCTCGGTTAGGCACACACACACTGTTGGCACCCCCATCGCCGCAAGTTCGTAGGAGGTCATTCCGAATGAGCAGACTGCCAAGTCCGCTTGCGCCATGGCGGCGCTCATTTCGCTCACGTCTTCCCGAACCGCAAAGCGGCGCCGAGTTTGGCCGAGGACGTCTCCCAGAGCTTGCCGGTGGCAAAAGCCAGCTCCCACGATGATCACCGATTCGAAGTCCTCATCCAACCGTCCCAGAGCACGCACTGCCTTCAACGTTAGGCCCGCCGGATCGCTCCCCCCCATCGCGATTAGCAACGAGCGCTTCGAGTCGTAACGGGACGGGAAAGACTCAGCGAATTGGGAGCGCAACACGATCCACTCCCATCCGACACAAAGCCTGCCACGAAAGCCCGACCAGTCAACCCTGCGCACTTGGGGGACGGGCGGATAAAAAGCAAGGTCGGCTGCCCAGCGGCGGTCACTCAAATCATCGAGCATCGAAATCATGGTTCCCTTCCCCGCCAAAGCGTTCAGAGCAACCTTCGAGAGATCGTCGCGCACATCCACAACCAGAATCTGAGCCCCCGACTTCAAAATGCAGTCGCCCAGCCACGCCTCTTGATCAAAAACTGCGCCATCCGAAGGCTGCAAGATGGGGTATGACCGTCGCTTGACCATCTCAGATGCCAAAGGACTAGCGCGCATGGCGAAGCTAACGGCGACACCGTGGTTTTCGTGGAGTTCATCGGCCAATGCCAAACAGCGCACCACGTGCCCCAATCCCATCGAGGGTGATGCATCACAGCGAAAGAGCACGGAAAGCCGATTGGTCACTGCGGAGCACACCTACACTGTCGGCCAGTGGGAGGGATTGAGCAGTTGGTCATCGTTCAACTTTAGCAAATCCGTCCTTCGCACTACAGCATTGTCGAGCGGCCCCGCCTCTTCGGAAGCGATCGCGGCCGCCAGCTCCGCGAGGCTTCGCAATCCCACCAGAACGGAATGGACTGCGGGTGTGGAAAGACAGAATCGGAGCGCAGTGCGGGGCAACGAGTCCCATGTCTCTCCTAGAGCTTCCCGCATCCGGTCTGAGGCCTCTGAGAGGCCGCGCAGTCCATCTGGAAGAAACCTGGCCCGGTCGGTGAGAGCTCCTTTGAGGAAAGCCGAACGAACGACTATGCCCACGTTGTTTTGTCGTGCCTCTGGCAAGACCGTTATCAACATCCTTTGGTCGAGCAGATTCAGCGCAATCTGTAGCACGTCAACTCTGCCGCTGCGAACCGCAGCCAAGGCTGCCGGTTCCCCGTACACCGATGCTCCCACAAACCTCAGCTTCCCAACTTCCCGGGCATGCTCCAGAACATCCAGTATCTCGCCCCGCTCAAGGATGTCTTGGGTGGCATTATGGATCTGCACAATATCCAGCACATCTCGACGCAATGCTTTTAAGCTGGTGTCGACGGAGTCCATCACCGCTCGCGTTAACGCTGCACGACCTGTGGTGGCCTCGGCAATGCCCACCTTCGTCGCAATTACGCACGATGGGCAGTCGCTCAGCCCCCTTCCCAGCACTGCCTCGCTATCGCCGTAACCTCGAGCGGTATCGAAAAAATTGATGCCTTTATCGACCGCGGCCCGAACCAGTCCAATCGCTTGGTCTTCAGATAGTCGAGCTTGTTCGCCAGGCTCATGGATTCCATAGTTCTCCAGGCCGAACGCAGCAGTACCCAGGGCAAGCTGAGAAACGTGTAAGCCTGTCCGGCCTAAGGACGAATACTTCATCTCCTAACTCTCACCCTTCTTCACTCAATCGCTCAAGCCAGTCGATAGAATCCGCGTTGCGCTACCGGACCGTGCAAGCGAGTGTACAAATCAGGTTGGATAATCGCTTTTGCCAGAATACCGAATACCTCTTCAACTGTGGCCAGATAACCCTCGACATGCTCGCTGGTGTGCGCGAAGGACGGCTTGAACTGGTTGTAAGCCAAGTAGCCTCTCTCCAGCATCATCTGCGTGAACAGAGTGGTCAACACCGGTTCCTGTTCATGCTCGAAAGAAAAATGGCACAGGCTCGGCAAGCCACTTGTGTGCAGCTTTAATCCGTGCCGTTTAGCGATGCGTTCCCAGCCTTCCATTACTTGACTCCCGATTGCAATCAGGTGCTGAGCCACCTTCTCGCGACGGAACTTGCCGATAGTTGCGATGGCAGCAGCCGGACCGATACGCTCGGTCCAGTTCGTGCTGCTGATGAAAGTCGTCTGCGCCGCCTGCATCACCGTCTCAGTACCGATCACCGCTGCCATGGCATATCCGTTGGCCATGGCCTTGGCAAACACCGCAATGTCGGGATTCACACCCGATAAAAGGTGGATTCCGCCATCAGTCATGCGAAACCCGGTTGTGATTTCGTCAAAGATCAGCACCGCGCCCAGTTCAGTGGCAAGGTCGCGGACGTTCTGGAGGAACCCCGGCGCCGGCTCATGACCTCGTTGCGGTTCCATGACAATCGCGGCAAGTTCGTTTCGGTTGGCATCTGCAATCGCCTTCAATTGGTCGAATCGATTGTAATGGAAGGGCAACGCTGTCCCCCGCAAGCCTCTGGGAACTCCGCGAGGTTCGAGTCCGGGTAACAGGTGGGCATCTAACGCTTCATCTTCGGCCAGATTAGCAGCCAGATACCAATCGCACCATCCGTGGTAACCGCAAAAGGCGACCTTGTCCCGTCCCGTTTGAGCTCGTGCAATACGAACCGCGATCGACATCGCTTCCCCACCGCCGCGCGAGTAACGGACCATCTGCGCCCACGGATGTAAGTCCAACAACAGCTCAGCCAGAACCAGTTCTTCGGGAGCGTTCAGGGTTGAAGCCACACCTGCGTCAATAGCATCCTTCGCCGCGCGATCGACTTCAGGGTCCGCGTAGCCAAGCACACAGGCGCCAATACCCATCATGCTCATGTCGATATACGTTCTCCCGTCAAGGTCCGTCACTTCTACACCATGCGCTTTTGAGAAATACGACGGCCACTGACCAGGCAGAAACATTGAGGGACGCTTGGATAGTAACTGCGTACCACCGGGAATCACTTTGCATGCCCGAGTGAACAAATCCCAGCCCTTTGTCGTGATTTCGGTTGTCATCAGTTTTCCAGAATGGCGCTATAGTTATCAGCTTCATTCCATTTACGATTTAAGTCAACTAACCCAGGATTGCTTTTCAAAAACTTCATAACGTCTGATAACTCAAACGGCCTGCCTTCCCTATAGAGGGACTCATAAATTTTGGTCACCAGCTCAAAATCTTCGGGGTGATCGACGGTAAGACGCAGCCTTGGATAGACAAGGTCGGCTGTAAGCTCGCCACAGAGAAAGATCTCTTTGTTGCTCCACATGTAGCGAGTCACATGCTCACGATCGCGTGGATCGGTCGCTTCATTCCAGGCTCGAGCCAGCGCGGAAAAACCGAAGCATTCAGCATCCAATCCGTCGGGGAATCGTCCCTTGTCTATGAGCTGCGCCCCGGCACCCGAAGCCACCCCAATGTGGTCATACCGGCCGCTGCCGTAGGTCTGGATGAGCCGTTCAATCAATCGCGGATCAGCCAGCGGACAATCCGCAGTTATGCGAAGTATAGGATCCGCATTAAATTGCTGTGCCGCCCGATAATAACGGTCCAGGACATCTGTTTCACTGCCCGCAAACAGTGGGATCTGATTGTCGGCACAGAATTGACGTAAGACCTCATTGGCCGGATTATCGGGAACGGCGACGACGACTTCTGAGATTGATGGAGCAGCCCGCACCCGCTCCACAATGTGCCACAACATCGGACGGCCTAAAATCGGCTTGAGCACCTTACCCGGAAGACGGTTCGATCCCATTCGCGCTTGGATAATGGCAACTGTTTTCATGTCTTAGGTAGCCCCAGGTTTTTTCTTGTCAAGCGCGTCGGACGAAGCCCATCGCTCGGATCTGCTCGCCAGTCCCGCTCCTCTAATTCACTCCCAGCAGGTCCCACCTCTCCATCTCCCTCCGCCCGAAGCCCGGCTCGCACCGATCTGATCACCTCACGCATCGGATCCGGAAGCCAGCAATGCCCAGCGCCAAACTCGGCGCCCTGTCCCTCGAGATCAAGGTGGAACTCGATCATGCTCGCTCCCCAACGATGAACCGCGCGCGAGATAACGCCGGGTTCAACACTGTGATCCGACCACCCCACCGGACACCGGCAAGCATCCCGTAAGGTTGCTATCGCCGCCAGATTGCAATCCTCCGGCTTGGCAGGATAAGCCGATACACAATGTAACAGTGTCAGGTCTTGGCAGCCAGCGCCTCGCAGGACAGAACGCGCATGGCTAATTTCGGGCAGCGTTGCCATACCGGTGGAGAGCACTACCGGCTTCCCCGTCCCTGCGCATGCCTTAAGAAGGTCATCCCACATTAATTCATAAGAAGCGATCTTGTAGAAATCCACGAAAGGCACCAGTTCCCTCACGGCCTCTAAATAGAACGGTGTGCAGGAGAACAAAATTCCCGCTTCATGGCAACCTCTCGCCAGATCCGGTAGGAACCCGACCGGCAGTTCCCAAGCCTCGCGGGCAAGAAGCTTCGGGTCGTGTCGCAAAGCCTCCGGCGCAAAGAGATCCCGCACGCGAAAAAGCTGGAACTTGACCGCGTCGCAGCCAATCCCTGCGGCGGTTCTGATGAATTCCAGGCATCGCTCCAAGTCGCGATGATGATTGCTCGAAACCTCAGCCACAAAACTTGGGCCCTTGCTGCGCACCCTCGTCTGCCCGGGTTTCGGTCCGTTACTTGACATATGGCGAGATCACTTTGCTTACCGCTCGAACCACGTCACCCACATCTCCATCGGTCATGCCATGGAACATAGGCAAGCTGATCAATCGCTCATAGGCTGCCTCCGCAACCGGACACTCGCCGGCGCTGTGCCCGAACCGGTCGCGATAGTAGGGATGGAGATGAACGGGAATGTAATGCACGTTGACACCGATATTTTCCGCACGCAAGGCGTGGAATATCTGGCCTCTGTCCACCGTGAGTTTCGCTAAATCGATGCGGATCGGATACAGGTGCCAGGCAGGATTCACGTCCGCCCGCACACTTGGTGGGATGAGTCCCGGCAAATCCCGGAATGCCGCCGTGTACTGCGCCGCAATTTCTCGCCTGCGTGCCAGGTTCGCTCCCAGTTTCCTTAGCTGGGAGAGTCCCAGGGCGCAGGCGATATCCGTCAGCCGGTAATTGAAGCCCAGCAGGACCATCTCATAAAACCATTGTCCAGATTCCTGCCGCTGACGCGCTTCGCTGCTGATGCCGTGATTGCGGAAGCGGCGCAGCATCTCCGCCAACCGCGCGTCGTTGGTTGCAACCATACCGCCTTCCCCGGTCGTCAGGTGCTTCACCGGATGAAAGCTGAACACGGTCATGTCGGCGATGCCGCCGACGCATTTGCCCCCGTATTCCGCGCCCAGCGCATGGCAAGCGTCTTCAATCAGGAGCGCTCGTTGCACATGCGCCTTCGCCAGTTGCCCCAGTTCATCAAGCGCAGCGGGATGTCCCGCATAATCGACTGCGATGATCGCCCTCGTGCGAGCGGAAATTTTCCTGGACACTTCGCCAGGATCAAGATTCAACGTGTCCGGCGAGACGTCGGCGAACACAGGCGTCGCACCCTGATACAAAATGCAGTTGGCAGTCGCACAGAACGTCATGGGAGTGGTGACCGCCTCATCCCCAGGTCCCAGTCCGGCCGCAAACGCCGCGCCGTGCAATGCAGCCGTACCCGAGCTGAAGCTGACCGCGCGCCGCGCCCCCACTCGCGCTGCAAACCGCTCTTCAAACTCGGCGATCTTTGGTCCTGTGGTCAGCCAGTCCGACTTCAGAACCTCAACCACTGCTTCGATATCCGCGTTATCAATGCTTTGCCGCCCGTACGGCAACAATTTTTGGCGCACGGGCGTGCCCCCGTGGATGGCCAGTGTCTCCAGTTTTGTGGGTAAGGCACTCATGCTAGCAGTCGGTGGTACAAGTGCGATTCGTGTCAAGGCGTGCCTTCACAGGCTGCGGAAAAACTCAGGCTTCCGCCACGTAACACTCGGGCTTCGTATCAGGGCATCGCTTTAGCGATGCCGTAACCCGCGCGAAATCAGCCGCCCCTTTAGGGATTGGCCATGCCCCGCTAAGCCGACGTCGGAACCGCCTCTGCAGCGCTCGCTTCCGGCGCCACCAGTTCTTCCAGTTCATGCCGCGTCAGCCAGCGTTCATTGGTATCGCTCGAATAGCGGAAGTTTTCCGGGAGTGGTTTGGCGCCAACCCAGTTTTCCGATTTCCACCAGGGATGCGACGGTTGAATCACGTACATATCTTCAGTCTCGAGCGTTTGCCGCGCCTCGTCTTCAGAGACCAGCACTTCGTGCAATTTCTCTCCGGGACGAATCCCGATGTACTCCACCTGACATCCCGGGGCGACGGTCTCGGCCAAGTCCACCAATCGCATACTGGGAATCTTCGGAACAAAAATCTCGCCGCCGTGCATCTGTTCCACACAGCGGATCACGAACTTTACACCCTGCTCCAGCGTCAGCCAGAATCGCGTCATCCGAGGATCGGTAATCGTGATCTTTCCGCGCCGCCGCTGTTCCAGAAAAACCGGGATCACGCTGCCCCGGCTACCCACCACGTTCCCATAACGCGCACAACTGAAGCGCGTATCTCTAGCCCCCGCATACGCGTTGGCCTGCACAAACACCTTTTCCGCACACAGCTTGGTGGCGCCATACAGATTGATCGGATTCACCGCCTTGTCGGTGCTAAGCGCCAGAATGCGGCGCACCCTTTGATCGATAGACGCATCGATCACGTTGCGCCCGCCCATGATATTGGTCTGGATCGCTTCGAAGGGGTTGTACTCGCAAGCCGGCACCTGCTTAAGCGCCGCCGCGTGCACAACTACCGTCACGCCCGTCAGCGCCCGCTTCAACCGCTCGGCGTCCCGAACGTCACCAATGAAATACCGCATGCTGGGATGATCGAAGCCCGACGTTCGCATCTCATGCTGCTTCAGCTCATCCCGGCTGAAAACCACTAGCCGTTGCGGCTGATAATCGCGCAGCATGATTTCCACAAACTTCTTTCCAAACGACCCTGTTCCACCCGTTACCAGTATCGATTCTTGCGACCAATTGACCATTCTTGTTCCTTAGAAACCTCTTCTGCCGAGTTACGCGCCGAAGAAAAACGCTGGCTTCGTATCAGGGCATCGCTCTAGCGATGCCGTCACTTCTTCGAAATCAGATGCCCCTTTTAGGTGCTGCGCATCAAATATCGGAAGAAGAATCTTTCTTTTTCGGGTAAGTTTCTTGTGTTCGATAGTATAGCTGACGAAGCCCGGGTACCGTCTCCGCCCGGAGATGGGCACTCGGTCTCAAGCGCCCACCATTCCCTCCAGTTCATCGACGCCCAGCAGCCTCTTGCGCAGGGAGCGGTAGAAACCCGAGATGTGGGCCTCAAACTCAAATAAGCTCATGTCGGCGGTCACGTGGGCGCGCGGCAGGGCGAACCGATTGACCTTCGAGTGATTCATCTTCGCGTCATTGTTCTTCGAGTGATTGATTTTCGCGCCGAGCCCGCCTCCCGTGTTCATAAAGGCGCAGCGGAAACCAGCTTCCTCAGCCAGCCGCAAATCTCGTCCTGTGACGGTGCCGGCATCGCCGAAGGGATACGCAAAAGCCCAGACTGTCTGTCCCAGAGCCTTCTCAAGAACACTCCGGCTCTCGGAGATCTCCTGCCCAGCCAATTCCTCGGATGCGCGCGCCAGAATCGGATGGGAGAGAGAATGAGCCCCGATACTCATTCCCGCAGCGGCCAGTTGACGTAGCCCGGCTCGATCAAGAGTCAGGAATCTGGCGGCAAGGGTCGGGTCTTGGAAGAATTGCTCTCTCCAGTTCTCTGCAAGCCTGAGCTGGTTGCGGATCTGATCCAGAAATCCGCGCCTGAGTCCTCTATCGAACTGCGAAAGCCTTTCGACCAGATTCCACCAACGCGAGTGTCTCTCGTTCGGCGCAATCGGGCCGCTGCTAATGCCCGCTTGGGGGAGGCTGAGCGCGATGGGGCCGTCAGCGTCTAACAACATCAAGTAGAGTTCCTCGTACCAGAGCATGGACGGCGTCTCGTCGGCGGACGCGCCGGTGGCGAAAAAGAGGCAGGAAAGGCCAAACTCCTGCAATATGGGGACCATTTCCGTCAGGGTATTCTGCAGCGCGTCGTCACTGGTCAGCAGGATCGAACGGGGAGGAAGGGACCGCTTCTCTTCAGACCCCTTCTCTTCGGACCAATGGAGAAAACCCTCCGGGGTGATCACGTGATAACGCGTCTTTAGAAGTTGCAGCTGTCCCCGCAGCGAATCCGCGCTAACCAGATTGCCGTCCAAAGCCGAATTCCTGACTTCGTAGCCGGCCGGAAACACGCCATGGTAAGTCACGACCGCCGGACCAGCGCCGGCCGAGTAGCGAAGGTACCCGCTCCGGGACAGGGCGGGAAAGACGAGGTGCTTCAGAGCCGGACTGACGAATCTCAAGGAGTACCTCTCGAAGGATTCCGCAGAATTTTACCTCACCGGTCCCAAGCTCGTGCTTGAGCAGTTAGCTTGAGTCCCCAGCATTCACGAGGTCTCGGACGACAGATGATCCAACACGACGCGACAGCGCCGTGTGCCACAACCTTCGGCTGCGCACTAGCGAAAAGCGATACGTGAAGCCGGCCCTGAGAATCCCCCGAACCGACGACTCATTCTTGGCTGCGCTGAAGATCCAAACTTGCCTCTGTTGCCGCTGCAAATAAGCGGCAGCCATCCGAATCGCAGTTGCGTAGTTGCCACGTCCACGCTGAGCCGCAGGCGTCCAGCAGTCAAATATCATGGCGGCATTCGGGTCGTTCGATTCAAGCCTGGAATTGAACTCTGACAAGTAGAATCCGTCATAAAGGTCTACCCACAGAAAGTGAGACGGCTGTGTTCCGCGTCCCGGGAGAAAATAACCAGTTGCACGGCCTTGTCTCAGCCGCTGGGCACAGCGCACAAAGTATTCCAGCGTCGGCTCGTCGTCGGCGTTGTTCAAGGCAGCAGTAGCAATTTCCTCCCAACCCAGCGGACTCAAGGTCGCGCTTTCATTTTCTGATTCCATTCGAGGGGCTTCAAAAAAAGCAAGCTCATCCTCGGACATAAAGCATCTCTTTGCGCTAGTCAGTGCGTGCGTTGCGGTCGCAACCATGCCCGTTTTGCCAATTCGGCTTCGTAGGCTATGGAACAAGTCTCTTCCCCTACGAAGCTGCTTGTCCATATCTGGAAATCTTCCAACAGAAGCCGCCAGCCAATGTCGGCCAACATTTACCAGATGCCGGGTCAGGCTGTTTGACAACTGCACATAACGGGTTGAATAAATGTCATTGGAAAAGCGTTCTTTGTAAGCCTCGTCGCCTAATCCAAGGTCCAGTCTCTTCACCGACGGGTCGGCGCACGCCTCCTCCGTCAAGAGCCGAAGCAGGCAGGAGCCAGGCGACGATTCCTCGTACTGGATCTGGAAGGTCGGCAGATACCAGAACCAGCTATCGAAAAACCGGAACCCGTAGTTCCACGCGATAGGCCGACCATTGACTTCCAACTGGCTGACCTTCAACCAACCAGCGGAACTCAGAAGTCTCGCGAGTTCACTTAAGAAAAAGCGCCGCTGCGGGCGAATTAGAGGACTAAGGCGATTGGTCGCTAAAAAACGCGAAATCTGCGCAGCAAAAATCGACTCCAGCCCGGTGTCTAATTGTTCTGCACTCCAGTGCTCAATGCGGACTGGACCAAGCTGGCCAAGTTTTTTTAGTCCACGCTTCTCACGTTCTTTTCGCCCGACGGATTGGAGGACGGTTTGCCGTTTCTCCTCGTCATCGAGAGAAATAACGCCGCAGTCGTACCCAGGTCGTTCTTCCAGATGGAAGCGGTGAGACATGGCAACCGCTCTAATTGCTCGAAGGGTGTGTGATTCCAAAGGAACGTTAGCCAACACCAGATCCCGCACGCTCCGCTTCTTCATCTCCTGGAACGTAGCCGCCAACACAGCTGCTCGAGCCTCCGGCGCACTCACGATGTCGCAGTAATCCGCAGTACTGGCTGTTAGAAAGAAAGCTGTATCAGGCGAGTCTTGATTGGTCGCCATGGCAGCTACTCCGCCGAGCCGACCAGATTCGTAAACCAGGAAAGTCAACGGGCGGAGACTGTCCGAAAAAGCGCGGCTCGCGGCCAATGCCCACTGATGGGTGAAGAACACCTCCGGGCGCTCCATTCGGAATACCAGGTCGTTCCAGGCAACAATGATTTCCGGGTCTTCTGGAATCTTCTCCAGAACCGTTACCTTCACGGGTGCTCCATCGAATGAGTCTAGCATTGCGGCACCCGCGTCTGCCCGGCACAACCCAGACACGAAAACAATATCGGGACTGTAAATTTTGGGGCTGGTTCTCACTCCAAGGGTGCGCTGTCATTGGGGCGCCGAGTAATTGCGGGCTACTCTGTGGTGGTTCCGGCCAAACGAAACCTGGCAAAGACAATTCGCTGCCCATAGTCCCACAGCCGCTGCGGCCAATCGCGGCGCATGCAGGGCTTTTCTATAGCGACAAAATAAGCTCCACAAATCACTACAATCACGGCGCCGACAAGCACGAGTTGCACGGACAGGTAGATCCAATAAGGCGCGGTCTCGCCCAAGCGCCTGGTGAGTCGCCCTACTGCGGAGATCACTTCATAGTGAAGCAGGTAAATGGAGTAACACATCCCTCCGATGGCTGCGATCCAGCGATTCGAGAAAAAGCGATTGAAGAGACGACCGCGAAAGGCAGCAAAGTAGAGCAGAAACAGCCAAGCGGGGAAAAGCCACTGGGCGAGGACACGCGAATGGAGAATCACAAATAGCAGCGGCCATCCCGCCAGCGCAACCAAATCCCATCCGAGGTTTCGCTGCGGAATTTCGCCCCAGCTGGCTAGAAAAACGTCGGCGAGCAGGAATCCGACCAGGAAAAATTGCACGTACGCGAAAATCGAGAGTGATGCCCGCGGACTGTCGCGCAAAAAGAGAGCCTGGGCCGACAGGGCTGCCAGTATGAGAATGACAATCGAAGAGCGCCGTAACGTTCGACTTCGGATTGCGAAGAGAAGGGTCAACAACGGTACCAATAGGTAAAACTGCACTTCGATCTCCAGGGACCAGGCCACTCCCATTGCCGGGCTGAATGTTCCATATATCAGACTGTGCAAATAAACGAGGCTCGCTGCTAAATGTGGATAGAAACTGGCAGGCGGCGCCCCCTGGATGCCCACAGCCAGAATGAACAGAACAAACAGCGCAACGATGTAAGGGGGCTCCAGACGAGTTAACCGGCGGAGATAGTACTTGCGCAGATTCACGGGAGCGGCCCCCTTAAGGTAATGCGCAGCAAAGGGAAGCCCCAGGATGAACCCACTGATCACAAAGAAAAGCTCGACGCCGCGGAACCCTACCAAAGCCGTCCGGGCGAGCCAGTCGGAATCGGGAGGAGCAGCACGATAAAATGGCGACTTCGCTGTAAGGTATGCGTTCAGGTGAAACAGGATGACCATCCCGATGGCTGCGAAGCGCAGGCCGTCCATCTCAGGGATAAACCGGCCCGAACTGGTTTCGCGGGAAATATGAGCCAGGAATCTGCCGGCGATAGAATTGCGTCTCGAAACAAAGAGCGGGGCCGTACATTGCTCGAGGCCAGCCGGATTGGGCTCACCTGCATCCATATCCAAAATAGTGCCTTGGAGTCGCGATCAAACATATTACCCCATTGAAGCAGGTCGTACTGCGAGATGGATTGGGTAGCGCCGCTGCCTAGCTTGTCGCCATGAGTGCCGATTCTGTGGCGCCAGTCGCGCAAGCAAGCGCTTCGAGGCCTATCTCGATCGCCTGGCGGGTGCTAAAGGGTTTGAGCGCTGTCGGCTGCGATCTGGAAAAGACAGCTCGGGCTCACACGCGAAGACCGCAAATTTTGGCTGCGTATCGCTCCTAGGGTGCTAAAATCAGCAAATTCCTCACAACAGGCCCTTTTGTCTGCCCGGCCGGCCTGGTGTGGGACGGTAGATCGAGCGCCGACCTGTGCATCGGATGCAACGCGCTACCGATCAAGCGTGTGGCGGCTGAGGAGTAACGATGTCTTTGGGGCCCCTGGTTCCGCGAAGTAACGATCCACGAAATGACGTTCCGCGTAACGACGGATTGCGCGAACTGCAACCTGGCGAACCGGCTGAATTCCTTAGGCCGATCGGCTCCACGCTATATACCGCGCTGCCGTCGCAGGAATCCGCACTGCGCGAATACATGCGCATTCTTCTCAAGCACAAGTGGATGATGACCGCAGTTGTGGTGGGTGTCTTCATGGCCGTGGCCCTTGCCAGCCTGCGCCAGACTCCCATCTACGAAGCGGCAAGCCAAATCGTCGTCAATAAGGCCGATTCGAACCTCGTTACCTTCAAAGACTCCGTGCCCGTGGTCGACTACTATGACCAGAGCGATCTCGACACCGAGGTGCGCATCCTGCAGAGCGATCCGATGGCTTTGCAAGTGATCCGGCAACTGAATCTCGATAGGCGTCCCGAATTCGGTGGTCGTGCCGATCAAAAGCAACCCAACCTGGTCGCCGATCCGCTGCAGACCGATTCGAACCGTACTTCGGCTCTGCTGGGAAGCTTTCGGGGAAACCTCCACGTTACTCTTATTCCCAACACCCGCATCATCGAGATTCATTACAACAGCGCCGATCCTCAGCTCGCCGCCAGCGTCGTGAACACCCTTGCGGCCACTTATGTCGAGCAGAACTTCAAGACCAAGTTCGAATCCACCATGCAGGCCTCCGACTGGCTTTCCAAACAGCTCGTTGACTTGCAGATGAAAGTGGAGACCTCTCAGGAGAAGCTCGTACGCTACCAGAAAGAGCACGAGATTTTCGGGGTTGACGATAAGCAGAACATCATCACCGAAAAGCTCGATGAACTTAACAAAGAAATGACGGCGGCCGAATTTGACCGTATGCAGAAGGAAGCGGTCTATCGCCAGACCCAGTCGAATGATCCGGTGGCGGTTTCGGCAGCGATCGTTTCCGAGACCACCGGAGGCGGAACCGGCGCAGCTTCCGCGCTTCTGGACAGGTTGCGCGAACAGCAGGCCAGTCTCAGAATTCAAGTTGCTGATCTCAGCACACAGTTCGGTCCCTCGTATCCGAAAATCGCTCAGCTCAATAACCAACTGAAGGAGATTGACCACCAGCTTCAATCGGAAACTAACAAGGCTGTCGACCACCTCCAGGGGCGGTACCAGGCCGCTCTACAGCGCGAAAATATGTTGCGCGCTTCCTTTGAGAAGCAAAAACAGGAAGCGAACAAGCTCAACGAGAGCGCGATCGAGTACAGCATCCTAAAGCGTGATGTGGACAGCAACCGGACACTTTACGAAGGATTATTGGAAAAGCTTAAGGAAGCGGGCGTCACCGCGGGATTGCGCTCCAATAACTTTCGCATCATTAATGCGGCCCGCGTTCCCACTGCTCCCAGCGAGCCCAACATTCCGCGCAACTTGTCTTTCGCGCTGGTGCTGGGCGTTATCTCCGCCATCGGCCTGGCGTTCTTGCTCGAGAACATGGACAACACCGTCCGCACCCCCGAGCAGGCACAAGCCATCTCAGGACTACCCTCTCTCGGGATGATCCCGCTCGGCTCCAAGTCGGCCAACCGTGGAGCGACTGGCAAGCGGCTCGCTTTGACTGCTTCCAAGGAAGTGGTGGAGACCGTAACCCAGGTTCGCCCCCAGTCGCAGATGGCCGAATCGTATCGCGCGCTGCGGACTTCGCTTCTGCTTTCCAATCTCGGCGCGCCGCCGAAAGTCATCATGGTAACCAGCGCGCGTCCGCAGGAAGGCAAAACCACTACCAGCATCAACACGGCGATCGTGCTCGCGCAGAAGGGAGTCCGCGTTCTCCTCGTGGATGCCGACTTGCGCCGCCCCAGTATTCACAAGACCCTGGGCATGGGCCCGCGCAGCGGTCTCAGCAATGTGCTTACCGGAAGCGCCACCCTGCAGCAGACAATTACAACTTCTCCGATCCTGCCCAATCTTTTCATCATGCCCGCGGGTACGCCGCCGCCGAATCCGGCTGAATTGCTGGCGTCCTCAAACATGAGGGACCTGATCGTGGAGTTGCGCCAACTCTACGACCACATCGTGATCGACACTCCCCCAACACTTTCCGTCACCGACGCGGTCGTGCTGTCACCCCGCGCCGATGCCACGATCCTGGTGATTCGTTCAGGCCAGACCACGAAACAAGCACTGCGCCGGGCCCGCGACATATTGACACAGGTCAATGCTCATGTCGCCGGTGTGCTTCTGAACGCTGTCGACCTCACTTCCCCAGACTATTATTACTACTACGAGTATCAGGGGAAATACGGTCAGTACTATCAGGAAGATGCGCCCGCCGCGGAGACCGAAGTGGAAAAAGCGGTTTGACACTGATGGCCATTCCACTTTCAAACCGGCGACGTTTGGAGTTCGCTGCCGGTGTCGCTTTTGTCGCATGCGTCTATATTTTTCTGACTGGCGCAGAATTCGCGGCCAGCGTTTTTGCGTCGCGCCCGGAGTTGCCGTCTCTACAGCGTGCGGTGCGCCTCTCGCCCGGAAATGCAGACTATCGCCATCGCCTCGGACGCTACTTTGCCTTTGTTGCGGCTGATCCTCAGTCCGCCATCGAGAGCCTTCGAGCAGCCGTCGAACTCAACCCGCACGATGCCCGCTATTGGTTCGATCTGGCCGCCGCATATCAAGTAATCGGGGACCTCTCCGGCCGGCGAGCCGCCCTGGATCGCGCTTTGCTAGCCGAGCCCACCGCGCCCGATGTGGCGTGGGAAGCAGCCAACTTCTTCCTTGTCGATGGCGATATCGACCGCGCCCTGCGCGAATTTCACGTCGTCATCGAAAACGAAGTTTCGCTCGTCGACGCCGCCCTGCGTGTATGTTGGCGCGTGCGTCCCGACCCGGACGCTCTGCTCCGCGACGTGGTGCCGGCTCGCACCGATTCCCTGATTTCCTTTCTCAGTTTGATGATGGGCAAGCAGGAAACCGAGGGCGCCATCAAAACCTGGGAACGGCTCGCCCAGTTTCACCAGAAATTTCAGAACCGCTTCTTATACGAATTCGTGCGTTATCTCATTGCAGCGCACCGTCCCGACGCCGCCATGTCTGCCTGGGAGCAAACCGCTGGCATTCTTGGCCTCTCCGCCTATCTGCCCACAGAGGACAACCTGGTGGTGAACGGCGATTTCAGCCTCGACATTCTGAACGGAGGCTTCGACTGGACTTACGTCGATCGACCCGAGGTCCGGAAGATTCTCGATCCGAGCGACTTCCACCAAGGTCATCGCTCTCTTTTCCTGACCTTCCAAGGCCCAGGCATCAACGACGCCGGGATTCAACAACTGATTCCAGTGCGTGGCGCAACCACTTACGATTTCTCCGCGTATTACAAGTCGGCCGACTTCGAGGGAGCGGGCGGGCCCCAGATCGTTCTGCGAGATGCCTACACGGGCGCGCCACTCTATTCCAGCGACCCCCTCAACGATGCCGACTTCTGGAAGGAAGTTCACTCGAAAGTGACGACCCCTGACTCCACAACACTGCTGGTGCTGGCGATAGAGCGATTCCCGGCCGGTTCGCCAATTCGAGGCAAGCTTTGGCTTAACAATTTCGAGCTTTCTTCCAATAATTCCCCCGACGACGGCCACGATAATTCCCCAGAAAAGTCCAAGGACCACTCGTGAGTTCCGCCCTGGCAACGCAACCTGAACCCGCGCCCATCGCTAAAGTTTCGCAACCGCGACTTAGCGACAACGCGCTGCTCGCCGGCGCCGCTGCCGTACTGCTGCTGGCGCCGCTGGCCTTTGGAGCGGTCGAGCCCTGGTCCATTTTTGCCCTGCAAGCCTGTACCATGTCGCTGCTCGCGGTCTGGGCGTCCCGCCAGTGGATCAACCGTGAACTCGATGTCTCCGACCACGTGCTCTATCGCCCTATGACAGCCTTTTTTGTGCTGGTGCTGGTGCAATGGGTGGTTGGAACGACGGCCTACCGTCAAGTAACCTACTCCCACTTGCTGCTCTATGCCGCCTACGGCATGCTGGCATTTGTGGTGACCCAAACTCTGCGTCGATCCTCCCAGTTTGAGATGCTTGCCAAGTTGTTCGCGGCTTATGGGGCGGTAGTGGCTTTATTTGCGGTACTGCAAGGTCTGGCCCCGAATGGAAAGCTTTACTGGATCTGGGCCCTGGAGCAGGGTGGTTCGATTTATGGACCGTACGTCAATCACAATCATTACGCCGGACTGATGGAGATGCTCATGCCCTTCCCTCTGGTGCTGGCGGCAACTCGCTTCACGAACGGGAACCGCAAGATTGCGGTGGCAGGAATCGCGGCGCTGATGGCGGGAAGCATTTTTCTTTCCGGTTCGCGCGGAGGCATGGCGGCATTCGTCGCGCAGATGGTGGTGCTGGGCGTGCTTCTGATCCGCAAGCGAGAAGGCAGTTGGAAACAGCCGCTCATGCTGGGCGCGTTTCTGGCGGTCGTGATCGTTTTTCTCATCTGGATGGGCGGCAACGAACTCACCCGCCGTCTGGTCAGCATTCACTCCGAAGCCCGTGAAGAGATTAACGGAGGAGTTCGCCTCAGCATCGATCGTGACTGTTTGCGCATGCTGATCAAGAGGCCCTTCCTCGGTTGGGGACTCGGCGCCTTCCCGATCGTCTATCCGGAATTCCGCAGTTTCTATACCACCTTCTTCGTGAACCATGCGCACAACGATTATCTGCAACTGCTCGTCGAAACCGGCTTGGCTGGCTTCTCCATCGCGGTCTGGTTTCTGGTGCTGATGTTCCGCCAGGCCGCAAACAAGCTCAATAATTGGACCGAGACCGCGAGCGGCGCGATGACCGTGGCGGCTGTGCTTGGCTGCGTCGGGATTCTGGTGCACAGCTTTCTTGATTTCAATCTGCAGATCCCGGCAAACGCCGCGCTGTTTTACGTTCTCTGCGCAATCGCCGCCTCCGCTCCTCTCCAGGAATCACAGCGCCGCCGCGTGTTTCGCCGCCGCAGTTTGATCGTGGAACCCAGCCCGGAGATTGCGGCCTCGTAATGGGCGTCCGCGTCACATCCTGCTGGCGCGACTAGCTTCGAACGACTCTAAGTGCCGGGCCGCGTGACGGTGTTTTGAAGGGGCGCGGCTTCAGCCACACCCGATGAGTGCAACGGTGAAGTTTAGTCAACAAGCTCTTTGAGATACCACTAGCAACGCCATAGCTTTCATTGACTTGTCAGTTTCGCCAACGTAAGATTCGCCACGAATGATCGGCCAGATCATCTCGCACTACCGCGTCATAGAGAAGCTCGGCGGTGGCGGCATGGGTGTTGTCTATAAGGCTGAGGACACGCGGCTACATCGTTTTGTCGCGCTAAAGTTCCTGCCCGAAAACGTTGCCCGTGACAGGCAAGCACTCGCCCGATTTCAGCGCGAAGCCGAAGCCGCATCCGCACTGAACCATTCAAACATCTGCACAATTTATGACATCGGCGAGCAAGACGGGCAGGCGTTCATCGCCATGGAATTTCTAGATGGCATGACGCTGAAGCAGCGGATCGCGGGAAAGCCATTAGAAATAGAAAACGTGCTGTCGCTCGGAATCGAGATCGCCGATGCGCTCGACGCCGCCCACTCCAAGGGGATCGTCCACCGCGACATCAAACCCGCCAACATCTTCTTAACCAAGCGGGGTCACGCCAAAATCTTGAATTTTGGACTGGCTAAAATAACACCTGAGCTTGGCAATGTCGGATCAGAAGGTTTGACGACGACGCAGTCTACCCTGGCAATGGAATCGCACTTAACCGGTCCGGTAACGGCGCTTGGCACCGGCCCCTACATGTCTCCCGAGCAGGTGTGCGGAAAAGAACTGGACCACCGTTCCGACCTATTCTCGTTCGGAGTAGCGCTGTATGAAATGGCGACAGGGGCGTTGCCATTCCGTGGTGAAAGCACAGGAGTAATTTTCGAATCCATCCTGAACAGGGATCCTATTCCTCCGGTCCGCCTGAATCCCAGCCTGCCGCCCAAACTGGAAGACATCCTTAACAAGGCCCTGGAGAAGGATCGCAACCATCGCTATCAGAGTGCATCAGACGTGCGAGCCAACCTGCAGCGACTTAAGGACTCCCACAAGACAGCTTCGAGTGAGTCGATGCGAGTTTCTCGCAGAGGGTCGCCCCAATGGGTTCGCCCACAGAGCAAGCGTTCTTCCTTGAGTGGCCAGACGATCTCGCATTACCGCATTGCGGAGAAGCTGGGTGGCGGTGGGATGGGTGTCGTCTACAAGGCCGAGGACACCAGGCTCCATCGTATTGTCGCTCTCAAGTTCCTGCCCGAAGGTTTTACCCGCGACGCGCAGGCGCTCGCCCGTTTTCAACGTGAAGCGAAGGCCGCCTCTGCCCTGAATCATCCCAACATCTGCACAATTCACGAAATTGATGACCAGCAGGGCGAAACATTCATCGCAATGGAGTTTCTAGACGGCATGACGCTGAAGCATCTCATTGCGGGGCGTCCGCTGAAAACAAAACTGCTTCTGTCAGTCGCCATAGACATTGCTAACGCGCTCGACGCTGCCCATTCCAAAAGGATCGTGCATCGAGACATCAAACCTGCCAACATCTTCGTCACCGGGCGGGGACACGCAAAGATTTTGGATTTCGGGCTGGCGAAGATCACGCTCACTGTGAGCACCCCCAGCCGGATCGCGTCGGCGAGCACGGTGACATCCCTTATCGAAGAACAGCACCTGACTAACCCCGGTTCTATCCTGGGCACTGTCGCCTACATGTCGCCCGAACAGGCGCGAGGGAAGGAGTTGGATGCCCGCACGGATCTGTTCTCATTCGGGGCTGTTCTTTATGAGATGGCCACCGGCCAGATGGCCTTTCCTGGGGCCAGTACAGTAGCGATCTTCGATGCGATCCTGAACCGCGATCCTGTGGCCCCTATGCTGCTCAATCCCGATGTGACAGTCTCACTGGAAATGGTTATCGACAAATGTCTAGCGAAGGATCGCAATCTGAGGTACAAGAACGCGACTCTATTGAAGGCCGACCTGGTGCGGCTGCAGAAAGGATCGGAACCGGCGATCCATAGCAGGCTTAGCCCGACTAGACTGCAATTGTTAATGGGCACGTTTCAGAAGTGGAGTTCGTACGTGAGCTGGATTTTGATTGGGCTGGCAGCGGTACTACTCACAGTACTGGCAACGGTTGGGGCTTGGCGGCTTAGACAGTGGAAGATGGCGACCAGCGGCGCGCCCAACACGATTGCCGTGCTGCCGTTGCAGAACATGAATGGCGACATCACCGTTGAGTATCTTCGCTTCGCACTGGCCGATGAAATTGCCAACACGCTCACGTACACCCGGACGCTCGACGTTCGTCCGTCCGCGATCACGCGAAAGTTTGTTGGCAACGATGTCGATCCGCAGCAGGCAGGCAAGGAAGTGCACGTCGCCAACGTTATTACCGGACACTTCGTGAAGCAAGGCAATCGCCTTCTGATTACGCTTGAGGCGATTCAGGTGGAAGGGAACAAACCTTTATGGCAGACCAATGTGACCGCGCCCGAGCAGGACCTGATCGCCCTGCAAGCGCAGATGGCGGCCCAGATGCGTCAAGGGTTGCTGCCGGCACTCGGTATTGCCGGCGGTTTTCTCGATACCGGCACGCGGCCCAAGAATCCTGAGGCCTACGATCTCTACCTGCATAGCCTCGCGTTGCCCCATGATGCCGGGCCGAATAAGGATGCCATCGCGGTTCTCGAGAGCGTTGTCGGCGCGGATCCGACCTACGCGCCAGCATGGGAACAACTCGGAGTGCGTTGTTACTATGACTCGGATTATTCCGATGGTGGCGAGCCCATGTTCCAGCGGTCCAACAAAGCCTGCGAACGTGCTATTGAACTCGATCCGAATCGGATCGTTGCCGCTGGACAACTCATCGAGAACCGCGTTTCGCGAGGCGAACTGGGGAAGGCATATCAGGCGGCCCAGGCGCTGGTCAAGCGTCGTCCGGACAGTGCCCAGGCCCATTTCGTGATGAGCTATGTCTACCGTTATGCCGGGATGCTGCGGCAAGCGGCGAATGAATGCAACACTGCGCTGGCGCTCGATCCTGGTAACTATACTTTTCGTTCTTGCGCGTGGGCGTTTATGGAGATGGGCAACCCGGAGCGGGCCGCGGATTTTGTCCGTCTGGATGCGGGTTCGGAGTGGGCCGCATACGCGATGCCATCCATTTTTTTGCGCGAGGGGAAGATTTCGGAGGCACGCGAGGCTGTGAAGCGCATGCCGGCCACGCCGCGCTATCACCGCGATCTGCTGGAGTCCTGTCTGCAGTTGCGCCCACCAGCGGATCTGGATCAGCTGGCGCACGATGCTGAAACCAGTGTACCCACCGAGCCCGATCCCGAGACGTGGTATTACCAGGGATCTCTCTTCGCGTACTGTGGCAAGAAACAAGCGGCTCTTCATTTGCTCCAGAGCGCGGTCAAGCAGAACTATTGCGCGTACGAAAATCTGCTTTCCGATCCACTGCTCGCAAGACTTCGCACAGATGTGGCTTTTGACAAAGTGCTGACCGCCGCGCACGCTTGCCAGGAGAGGGTGCGCGCGTCTGCCAGTACGCAACGCCAGTGAAACGCGTTTACCCCGCCGCTTTTGCAAGGGTGTGCCGCGAATCTGCTAATACGATATGGTTCTTCATGCCTCGCGGCCTGCATCGATATTGCGGCGCCTAACGCCCGCCCTCGCAGAAAAAAAACGCAAGGAGCGATGCAGCGACGCACCCCACCCGCTTCAACCTTTTCTAATTTACTCGTTGCCGCTCCTAGCCATCAGCGCAACCGCTCCGCTGGCGGCGAGCGCGGCACTCACCAGCAGCAGGCCTCCCTTGAATTGTCCGGTCGAGGTGCGCACCAGTCCAATCACATAAGGACCAACAAATCCGCCGAGATTTCCGACTGAATTAATGAACGCGATCCCGGCCGCCGCCGCCGTGCCCGACAACAAACCCGTCGGCATCGCCCAGAACGGTCCCATCATGGAGAACACGCCCAGCACCGCCACGCTGATGGCGAGAATCGCCGGGCCTACTGAAGTCGAATACGCCGCGCCAGTCAGCGCCAAAGCTCCGGCAAAGGCCGGCATCGCCGTATGCCATCGCCGCTCTCCCGAGCGATCGGAGTGCAAACCCACCGCCACCATCGCTACCGCGGCCGCCACATATGGAATCGCAGACATCATGCCGACCGCGAAATTGCTCATTCCCGACAAGCTTCGGATCAGCGTCGGCAGCCACAGACTCACGCCATACGAAACGGTATTCAACCCGAAGTACACCAGCGCCAACATCCAGATTCGCCCGCTCCGCAACGCAGCGAATACTCCAGCTCCTCCAGTGATCTCTGCCCGTTCGCGCCGCAGCGCCTCCACCAGCCAGTCTCGCTCCGCATGTGGGAGCCAGCGCGCGTCTTCTGGCCGGTCGACTAAATACACCAACACTATGGCGCCCAGCAGTACCGCCGGGATCCCCTCCAGCAGGAACATCCATTGCCATCCCGCCAGGCCAGACGTGAGATGCAGACCGAGGAACGCGCCGGATAGCGGTCCGCCCACGACTCCCGACAGCGGCGCTGCCGTCATGAATCGAGCCACTGTCCGCGCCCGCGCCCGCGCCGGAAACCAATTCTTCAGATAGAGGATTACGCCGGGGAAGAATCCAGCCTCCGCCGCCCCCAGCAGAAATCGCAACAAGTAAAAGCTGCGCGGACCACGAACCAACACCATCGCCGCCGAAATCACTCCCCAGACCGTCATCAGCAACGCAATCCACCGCCGGGCGCCCACGCGCTGCAGTGCCAGGTTGCTCGGTACCTGAAAGAAGAAGTACCCCGCAAAAAACATTCCTGCGCCAAGCCCATAGACGGCGTCGGTTAACGCGAGTTGTTGCCGCATCTGCAGCGCGGCAAACCCCACGTTGATCCGGTCCAGATAAGCCACGATGTAGAGCAGAAACAAAAATGGCACAAGCCGCCAAGTGAGTCTGCGCACCACCACCGCCTCAATCTCGTACACCATCTCTCCTGGGCGCTTTATCGTATTCTTCGCGGTGATAGGTGTCCCCTGTGGTTCCTCTGTGCCCCCTGTGGTTAGGGCTTTTTCAGCCCAAGCCGAGCAAGAATTTCCGCCACGATCTCCGCCGGAGCCCTGTCGACATCGACCACCACCGCGTCTTCCGGCTCCTCAAGCGCCGCCAGTTGGCTCTCGAGCATCCGTTGCGTCATGAAGTGTCCAACGCGCGCGCGCAGTCGCTGCCGCAGCATCTGCGGCGTTCCCCTCAGATAGACGACCCGCACTTCGGGTCCAATCTGCAAGCTCTCTCGATAAGCCCGCTTCAACGCCGAACAAGCCAGTACCGCATTTTTCCCCGTCGCGATCCAGCCCGCAATCAGCGCCCGCAGAGTCTCCAGCCACGGAGCGCGGTCGGCGTCGGTCAGCGGAATGCCATTCCTCATTTTCTCCACATTCGCCGCCGGATGATAATCGTCTCCGTCCGCGAACTCCCATCCAAGTTCCGAAGCCAGCAACCGCCCGACCGTCGTCTTCCCCGAGCCCGACACTCCCATCAACAAGATGACCACGCAACCTCCATCCGCCACTTAACCCTTTGCATCCCGGCCAACCTTTCTTTGGGAATATAATGGCGCGCACGTGATGGCGCTAGCCTCTAACACCAAACTCGGTCCGTACGAAATCGTCTCCCCGCTCGGAGCGGGCGGGATGGGCGAGGTCTATCGCGCGCGCGACACGCGGCTGGAGCGCACCGTCGCCATCAAAATCTTACCTACGCATCTCTCTTCCAATCCTGAAGCGAAGCAGCGCTTTGATCGCGAAGCGCGCGCCATCTCGTCGCTGAACCATCCCAACATATGCACGCTTCATGACATCGGTCATCAGGACGGGATCGACTATCTGGTCATGGAGTTTCTCGAAGGGCAGACTCTGGCCGATCGGTTAATGAAAGGGCCCCTGCCGCTTGAGCAGGTGCTGAAGTACGGGATTGAAATTTGCGAGGGGCTGGAGAAGGCGCACAAGACAGGAGTGGTCCACCGCGATCTGAAGCCGGGCAATGTCATGCTGACGAAGGGCGGCGCCAAGCTGATGGACTTCGGGCTGGCCAAAGCAGGAATGGCAAGCGTGCCGCCCGCTTCAAGTTTGACAATGACACTTTCCGTCCCGTCGGCCGATCAGCCGCTGACGGCAAAAGGCACGATCGTCGGTACTTTTCAATACATGGCGCCGGAACAAGTCGAAGGCAAGGAGGCGGACGCGCGCTCAGATATTTTCGCGCTGGGCGCGGTGCTGTACGAGATGGCCACCGGCAAACGGGCGTTCACAGGCAAGTCGCAAGCTAGCATCGTGGCCGCCATTCTTGCTTCAGAGCCGCAGCCCATCTCGGTCGTGCAGCCGATGTCGCCACCCGCGCTCGACCGCGTGGTCAAAGGTTGCCTGGCGAAGGATCCCGACGAGCGCTTTCAGACGATCCATGATGTGAAGCTGCAGTTGAAGTGGATCGCGGAGGGAGGTTCACAGGCCGGCGTGCCCGCACCCGTGGCGGCAAAGCGGAAGAATCGCGAACGCGTGCTGGTCGTAGCGCTGATCCTGTGTGGACTCCTGGCCGCGCTCGGGATCGCGGGCTCAGTAATTTTTGCGAAGAAGGAAGAGACCCTGCGGCGGCGAGTGGTGCGCGCGCAGATCGGTGCGCCCGAACACTACTCGTTCACTCCAGTCATCAGCAGCAACCATGTCGAGATTTCGCCCGATGGCAGCACCATCGCCTTCATAGCGGAAGGCGAGGGCAAACAATTTCTTTGGGTGCGGCCGCTCCAAGCGACGACGGCGCAGCCTCTGGCTGGCACCGAAGGTGCCTACTATCCCTTCTGGTCGCCGGACAGCAAGTTCATCGGCTTCTTCGCGGGCGGAAAAATGAAGAAGGTGGAAGCCTCGGGCGGCGTGGTGCAGACGCTCTGCGACGCTCCGTATGGACGCGGCGGCAGTTGGAACCGCGACGGCGTAATTCTATTCACGCCCGGGATTCATGATGTGATCTACCGTGTCCCCGATGGTGGCGGCCAGCCCGTGGCCGTGACCAAGGTGAAGAAGCAAGGTGCCTACTCCGGGGGCCGCTGGCCCTACTTCCTGCCCGATGGACGGCATTTTCTCTACGTAGGAATAGAAGGGGATGATCCGAAAGGAAAGGTTTACGCCGCAGCCCTCGATTCTCCTGACCCGAAGTTGATCGTGGAAGAAAATACCGGCGTTGCTTACGCAAACGGCTACCTCTTCTTCGCGAAGGATGGCAACCTCGTGGCCCAGCCCTTTGATCCGGACCACCTGACGTTGAGTGGGAACCCAGTCCCGGTGGCTCCCAAGGTGGAGTACTACGACAGTAAGTCTCTGGGGAACTTCTCTGTCTCTGAGAACGGGGTACTGATCTATAGGAACGCCTTTTCGAGTCCCAGCCGTCTGGTTTGGCTGGACCGCACCGGCGAACAACTCGCAACTCTCGGAGACCCGGGAAACTACGCAAGTGGACGGCTGTCCCCCGACGGCCGCACCGTTGTCATTGCGCGCGACGACCCAGCGGACGCGAGCAAAAACGATCTGTGGCTTCTCGATGTGCAACGGGGAATTTTCTCGCGCCTGACCTTTCATCCCGCCACGCAATATTCCGCGGCGTGGTCGCCCGACGGCAGCCGTCTGGCCGTTACGGCGTTTGCGACGAAGGTCCAGATCATGCCCGCCAACGGGAGCGGTACACCCGTCACTGTCTCCGAGGAACCGGTGGGCGCCGTCCGCGATTGGTCGCCGGATGGACACACAATCCTCGTACAGCAGCAGAATTCAAGCACGGGATGGGATGTGATGTCGCTGCCCGTCTCGGATAAGCCGCAGTCCCTGGTGCCGGTTCTGAATTCTCCGTTTGACGAAGTAGTGCCCAGACTGTCTCCTGACGGCCGCTGGCTGGCTTACATCTCGAACGAAAGCGGGCGCGGAGAGGTTTATGTGGTTCCGTTTCCTGGGCGGGGCGGGCGCTGGCAGATCTCCAATAACGGAGCCGCCGTGGGCGGCACGCTCCTCTCGGCAATAACCTGGAGTCGGGATGGCAAACAGCTCTATTTTCGCGACGCTGCGCAAGGGCTGATGGCGGCCGACGTCCAACCGCAAGGCGGCGAGTTCCACTCCGGTCTACCCCGGCAAATTTTCTCCGCGCCCGGAGGCGTCCGGCCCTTGGACACCGCGCCCGACGGACGGATTCTCGTGCTGGTGCAAGCCGAAGAGGCAACGGCTCCGCCCATCACGCTGGTGATGAACTGGGACGCCGAGTTGAAGAAATGAACACTCCGCGGTAGCCATCTATCGGGGCCGCAGCGCGGATCCTCTATTTAGTTGGAAATAATTTCTCCGCAAAATTTTAATGCTGTTGTAAGTCAATGTTCGCTAGCGCACACTCGCAAAAAAAATGCACCCTCACAATACTCTGTTGTATCTCAAGCAATATGTTGTCGGAACTGTGCCGTCGAGCGATGTTGAGTTAGGAGCGGGGATTTATTCGCTGAATGTGAGTTACTCCCGCTGGAAGCCATCATCTCTTTGTGATTGGAGCTGTGCGGTTCGGTTCACTTCATAGAGGGGAGACTTATGTCCGCAGGTGCAGAACCGCGCTTTCCTACCGTGCCAACTCAGCCTTTCCGTTTGGATGTTCCTTTGCACGATCTGCTGCGTGGGCCTGAAGAGCGTCTCCGGGTCGCTCCCGCAACCGCGTTGCAGACGCTGCCCGAACCGGTATTCCCGCAGCATCCCGAACTGTTGCACGAAATCGACGAAACCGATATCGCAGCCCACGAATATGTTCGCCAGCACGGCCACCGTCGCTGGGGAGCAGCCAAGATATTGGACACCATGCACGGCTGGATGTTTCCCTACTTTAAATCGCGCATCCGGCAAGGCGATTTTCAGCCCATCATCGCCTACCTCTTCACGGAATGGAAATGCAATCTCGATTGTCACTACTGCTGGTCGTACGACAATCACGTCAAGGGCATGACCGAAGACACAGCCCGCCGCGCCATTGACTGGCTTTCTGACACTCCGTGCCGCGTCCTCGCCCCTACCGGCGGCGAACCCCTGCTCCGGCCCGATTTCGTTCATAAGGTGGTTAACTATGCCGCGAAAAAAGGTTTTTGGATTTATCTGGCCACCAACGCCCGTCTCCTCCGTCCGTCAGTGACCGACCGGCTTGCCGATGCCGGCATCGCCACCATCAATTTTGCCGTCGATTGTGTTGATGAGAAACCTGGCCTGCCGAAAGCCTTCAACGTTGTCCGCTCGAATTTCGAGTATCTGGTCAAGCGTCAGTATCGCTATGGCTACACCATGTTCTTCAACACCAACATCTGTTCCAATAACCTGGACGATGTCCGCCAGCTTACCGAGATCGCCCATGACAACGGTATCGCCATCACCTATCACATCAACGAAGCGCCTATGATGGAACAAACCCACTTCAAGCATCTGAACGAAAACGACACCTACATCCGGCCCAGGGATTTTGATCGCGTGGACGAGTTACTCGATTGGCTAAGTGAGAAAAACCGTTCTGGTTACAAAATGGTCGATTCCGTCGCGCGTCTGCAGAACATGAAGCAATTTATGCGCGGCAAAAGCGAGCACTGGGGTTGCCGCGCCGGACAAAACTGGCTCATCATTCGCACCGACGGAACGCTCGCCCCGTGTTTCCCCATGTACAACGCCAACTACGACTGGGGAACGATTGAGCACCAGAAGTTCGATGTCGCTCAGCTCAGCGAAATGAAGCAATCTTGCGAGCTGAACTGCTTCTCCACTCTGGGGGCCAACCTCGCCTATTGTTACAGCGGGACGCGGGTCATGAAGTGGCTGGCGAAGCAGGCCTTGAACGGCTTCCAGGGCGCCACGGGCAGCTTCGAATAGCTGATGCCGCAACCGTTGCGGGGGTGTGCTCCTTCTCGCGGCCGGGTGGCCCAGGCTTTTGATCTCGCTAGCACAAGCCACACAGAGGGTGCCCCATCCTTCGCGCACTTGGCGAAGGGTGGGAATGGGAAATGTTCGCACAACGCGGGTGGGCCACTTTAACGGGGATTTGTCTTTCAACACTGACCGAAACAACTGGGGGTGCGCCCCTTCTCGCGCTTTTCGAGAAGGGCCCTGCCGACTGCCGACACGCAAATTACACCGCAGTGTCCCTATGCCAGCAGTTTCCACCCCACATCAAGCGCAGCCCCCAGCTTCTTCCAAGTACCGACAGAGCCGGTCTTACACTTAGTTCCAATCGCCGCAATCAGAGCGCGCGATACTCTCGCCTTCTTCGCGAGTTGCTCCTGAGTAAGTTTGCGATGCTCGCGGCAGATACGCAGCGCGGGCTCTCCCTTAAGTCTGCGCTCGGTGATCTCCAGAGGTATGAGTTCGTCCGAGCCATCGTCCAGGCGCGCCTTAGCGGCACCGTAGGCTTTCACACCAGCAAGCATTTCCGCATCTTCCATCAGCTTCTGCGGGTCCCTCACAGGAATTAAGGCGAATTCCTTTCCTTTGCGGGTAATAGTAACGACGCGCATTAGTAAATTCCTCCCCTCGGCCCAACTTTTTAAGGCCCCATAACTCAAGACGGTCATCATGCAACTCGTGGATAACGCGCCAGTCGGCAATTCGCAACCAGTAACCATCGCGTCCTTGAAGCTTGGTCACGGTCCTGACGTTAAGATGAAGATCTAATCTCTGGACGCGCAAGGCGGAGTCGAATGTCGATCGGTGGTTCAGGTGGCGCTACGGCGTGACTGTGAAGGTCCCAGAGCTTGTGGCACTACCTCCGGCAGTGGTGATTACGATCTTTCCAGTCTTCGCACCGATCGGAACGGTTGCGGTCACCTGGGTATCGGAGTTCGCAGTCGCGGTCGTCGCTTTCGCTCCGCCGAACGTCACTTTTGAAGTCTGAGTAAGGCTGACTCCGGTGATGACGACGGATGCTCCTATGCGACCACTCGTTGGCTTGAAACTTGTAATGGAAGGGAGCACTCGGAATTTTGTGCCACTCTTCAGAGTACCGGCGAGCGTCGTGACGGTTACAGTACCTGTCCTTGCCCCGCTGGGCATGGTAGCCGTCAGGTAGGTATCGGACGCCACGGTGTAGGCTGCCGCGACTCCGCCAAAGACAACTTTCTTGGTTCCTGTGAAACCCTGTCCGAGAACGCCGATTGTCGATCCAACCGTACCCGAGATGGGGTTTGTTTTCACGAACGGACTATCTCCACTCCGAAGACTAAAGACCGTGCCAAGACCGACCCCGCCGCCTTCCGTTGTCCCGTAGAGGTTCCCATCAGTCCCCTCAATCAGTCCAGCAGCAGGGTTTTCGCCGTCCGCGCATCCACCTGCGCTGCAAAAGCTGTATTCCGCCGCCACCGACCCGTCCGAGGGAAAGTATTTGAAGATCGTGCCAGCGGCAGGCGTGTTTTTGTACGTCGTTCCACCCGTGTAGCTCGTCCCGAAGAAGTACCCCTGCACGCTTTGCACCAACCCGCCGTAAGGGTTGGCGCCGTCGAGGCACCACGGGAAACCCTGGGCGCAAAAACTATGCAGCGTCGTCAGTGTTCCCCCCGATGTAATATTGAGGATCGCCCCGAGTCCATAGGTCCCGCCTGCGTATGTTGTCCCGTAAAACTTCCCGTCAGAGGCCTGAATCAATCCCGCGAAGGGATTAGCGCCGTCTGTCCCACCGAAGGTGTGCAGCGTCGTCAGCTTTCCCATCGGAGTGATTTTGAAGACCGTACCAGCGTTACCGGTTCCTCCGGCGCTCGTTGTCCCATAGAAACTGCCATCCGTCCCTTGCACCAATGCGCCGCGGGGATTACCGCCGTCAGCACAGCTCGGTTTTGCGCAGAGGTTGTAAAGCACGGTCAACACTCCCGCGGAGGTGATATTGAAAATCGTGCCCGCACTGTTGGCTCCGCCAGCGTAGGTTGTTCCGTAGAAACTCCCGTCGCTGGCTTGAATCAGCCCCGCGATGGGAGTGGCTCCGTCCGGGCCGCGGAAGCGGTACAGCGTCGTCAGCGTTCCCCCAGGCGTGATCTCAAAAACCGTTCCACAGCCAGCGTTGCAACCGTTGGACCCACCCGAGGTGGTTGTACCGTAGAAGTTGCCATCAGTGGCCTGCACCAGCCCTCCGAAGGGATTGCTGCCGTCGGTGCAGTTGGGCTGGGAACAAAAAAAGTAAAGATTTGGGTCGGTCCCAAACTGCCCTGTGGGAAGCTTGAAAACTTCTCCTTCCCAGTCCGTCGTGCCGTAGAGGTACGCGTCAAAACCTTGTACGAGCGCTGCCTGAGAGGGCGGGCCGTCGCCGCCCTGGAACATGTACAGTTGGACGATCTGTGCGGGCGAGACGATCGCTATCGCAATGCAGACCAGAAACACGGCGCGCGCAGCTTTCCAGAAGCCTAATTTGACCATGCTCCCCCCTCTTCGGCCGGCAGATGCTTGCGATAACACCACTGGCATCTTATCTCTGAGCAGAAAAATTCGGGGACATTTTTCATCACAAACTATATCTGTGACTGCCGTCACAGACACTTAACCGGCCAAATGTGACAATCTCTTTGCTCTTTTTCATCACATCTTTCTCGTACGTCCATCACAGACACCCAATCGCAATCGTGCGAGAATTCACCGACAGTGCAGCATCGAAGACTGCGCCCGTCTCCAGAGACGGACCCAAAATCCGCCGCAAAACCATCTTTGGCGGCTCTTTGACAAGTAGACGATAAGTGGACAATAAGCGGTTAGAAGCGCCGACGCCGCACCCCGAAAAGTGCACGCCAAATCGCAGAAAACACAGCTAAGTCCTTATTCATGTAGTTGATAGAACTAAGTACTTTAATTTGAATAACTTAGCGCGAATTGGGGGGGGGTTTACAAAACCTTTCCATTTACTATCCCGGCGCAAAAGACCCACCAAGTGTTCACCTGCGGCGACGGTTTGGTTTTACGCAAGCCTGCCAGCTCCTTCAACGCGGTGTAAAATTAAAGGTCGCGAATATCCGCGCTGATTTTTCCGCGCTTAATTCAGATGTTCCGTCCTGGAAAGGATCTCCTATGGCAACCATGGAAGCCCCGCCGCGCCTGCAACTCCGCCTTCACGAAGGTGCGTTCAAGAATGAAACATTCGTCGATTTCAATAAAGAAGAGAACGTGCGCAAGATGCGCGCCGCTATCGACAAAGTGCGTGGCCAGTTGGGCCGCGAGTACGATCTGATCATCGGCGGCAAGCGCATCAAGACCTCCGACAAGATCCGTTCCATCAATCCCGCCAAACCCTCGCAAGTGGTCGGTGTTCACCAGAAAGCTGGCAAGGAGCACGTTGATCCCGCCGTCCACGTAGCTCTGAAAGCTTTCGCGAACTGGAGCCGTACTTCGGTCGAGGAGCGTGCATCGCTCTTATTCCGCGTGGCCGATGTCATGCGCGAGCGCAAGCTCGAATACATGGCTTGGCTGGTCTTCGAAGTCTCGAAGAACTGGGCCGAGGCCGACGCCGACATCTCCGAGACCATCGATTTCTGCGAGTTCTATGCGCGCGAAGCCCTGCGCTTCTCGAAGGCCGAGCCGCCCGTGCAACTGCCAGGCGAGCGCGACACGCTGACCTACATCCCGCTCGGAGTCGGCGCCGTGATTCCGCCGTGGAACTTCGCCTGCGCCATCATGGCCGGCATGACGCTCGCTTCGATCGTCAGCGGCAACACCGTCGTCCTGAAGCCGTCGAGCGACTCGCCGACGATCGCAGCAAAATTCGTTGAGCTGCTCGAAGAATGCGGAATGCCCGAAGGCGTCGTGAACTTCTGTCCCGGCGGCGGCGTGACCTTCGGCGACGCGCTGGTAGCGCATTCAAAAGTTCGCTACATCGCTTTCACCGGATCGCGTGAAGTTGGATTGCACATCAACCAGACCGCGGCGAATCAGCAGCCAGGCCAACTCTGGATCAAGCGCACCATCCTCGAAATGGGCGGCAAAGACGCCATCATCGTCGATGCCGACGCCGATATTGACTCCGCCGTAGAAGGCGTAGCCCAGGCGGCTTTCGGCTTCCAGGGCCAGAAGTGTTCGGCCTGCTCGCGCGCCATCATCGACGAGCGCATCTACGACAAGTTCCTCGAGAAACTGAAATCGCGCGTCGAGCGCATCACTGTCGGCGATCCAGCCGAGAACCCGAACATGGCTGCCGTCATCAACGAAGGTTCGATGAAAGACATCCTCCGCTATATCGAAATCGGCAAGAAAGATGGACGCCTGATCACCGGCGGCGCGCGCGAGACCAAAGCAGGCGAAGGCTACTTCGTTCAGCCGACGGTAATTGCCGACATCCCAGCGAAGTCCAAGCTCGAGCAGGAAGAAATCTTTGGTCCGGTGCTGGTGGTGATCAAGTCGCGCAACTTCGATCATGCCCTCGAAATCGCCAACGACACCGAATTCGGCTTGACTGGCGCAGTCTACTCCAGCTCGCGAGAGAAACTGGATCGCGCCGTCCGCGAGTTCCACGTAGGCAATCTCTACCTGAACCGCAAGTGCACAGGAGCGATGGTCGGAGCCCATCCCTTCGGCGGCTTCAACATGTCCGGCACCGATTCGAAGTCCGGCGGTCCCGATTATTTGTATCTGTTCACGCAAGCCAAAAGTGTAGGCGAAAAGATTGTGTAGAGACGCGGCTTGCCGCGTCTCACTCGACCTCAATTCGTGCTATAGTGTCGGCCCATGTTCACGAAACGCGCGTTGTTTCGTTGCGTTCTCTGGGCCGTCATCCTGACAGTTTCCTCGGCGTTTGCGCAAAACGTCCACCGCGAAATTGTCGTTGGCGACGACGATCGCGAGCCCGCGCCTCGCTTTCATGCCAAGACGCTCGCAGGCGAACAGTTCAGCAACGAGTCCACCAAAGGCAAAGTTGTTCTTTTTCAGTTCTGGACTACGTGGTGTCCCTACTGCAAGAGCGAAGAGGGTCTAGTAAATGACCTTACCGCGGAATTCGCCAACAAGGGCTTGGTCGTGATTGCCGTTGATGTAGCTGAGTCCAAGAAGGTCGTGCAACAGTACTTGAAAGACCATCCCCGCAAGTGTCACATCGTGATGACCGGAGATACCAATCTGGCCGCGATGTATGCCGCGAACCGCTATCCCATCTACGTCGTAGTCGATCGCGATGGCAAGATCGTCGATACCCAACACGGAGCCGGTGGAGAGCGGGCGCTTCGCCGGTCGCTGGCCCGCGCCGGTCTTGAGTCCAAAGAGTCCGAGTAGTGGTCCGAGTAGTGTTTTGGGCAAAATAAAAGGCCGCCCGCAGGCGGCCTTCTGTCTTTCCAGTGACTGACCCAGCGAATGCGGTCTAGTTGCTGATGCCCGCGCTCTGCGGCGGTTGCGGGGTGGCTGCGGCTGCGGTGGCAGCTGCGGCTTCGTTCAGGATGCGGTGGTGAATGGTGAACAGCGCCAGTTCCAGTCGGTCCGACACACCGATCTTGTCGTAGACGTTGCGCAGGTAGTTCTTGATCACCTGCTCGGTCGTGCCCAACTGGGTAGCGATTTCCTTGTTCTTGTATCCCTGCACAATCAGCGCCACGATGCGCAGTTCCTTGGCCGTCAAGCGGTCGCGGACGCGCAGCCCGACCATATCGTTCTCGGTCAACTCGCTCGGCACCGCCATGTCCTGCACCCAGTTTTCGCCGCGGGCGATCTTGCGGACACAGTCCACCAGTGCTGGGCTGGTGACGTTGCGATAAACCACGCCATGGGCGCCCGCCGCCATGTAGCGCTGCGCGCTCTCGCCAGTGTCGGCGAGGACAACTACGCGGGTCTTGTTCTTGTTGGCAGCCGAGAGGACGGAGTTGAAATCGGAGTGGAAACCTCCGGCAATGATCAGCACGGCGGCGCGAAATTTGTCGAGCGCCATGAACATCTGCTCGGCAGTTTGCGCCTGGGCCACAATGCGCATTTCGTCTTCTACGGCCAGCACCTTGGCGATGCCAGCGCGAAAAATCGCCTGATTATCGGCCAGAATAAGCTTTAACATGGTTCGCGCTCCCGGTTAACTATTGCGAACGAATTCGTAAGAATCGATTACGCAAGCGACGCCCCGGCTGTCTCCGGACTCGGCGCTGGCATTGGGCTCATCGGTCCGCACCACGCGGCCGCGGCACTGAATCACAACATCATCCTTGCCACCCGTTACTTCCGGCGGCAAAGTGATCTCAAACTCTACTGGTGAGCCGACCTCGAGCGAAGCGTCGGCGCGGATGTACACGCCGGCGGCACTCAGATTGCCGGTCACGCCGCTGGCGTCACCCGCGGTATCTTCCTTATGAATCTTGATCGGCAATTGCAGCGGAAACCTTTTCCCAGTACGCGCTTCGGACACGACGCCTCCTCTGCCCTCGCTCTGCGGTTCAACCCAAAGCCAGAAAACTACGGAATTCCCAGCCCAAAGCCTGATGAGCAGCTATCGGGGTTATATCACGGAAAATACGCCAAAAGAAGCCCAGATTACCTAAGTAACACCGGTAGGAACTAGATACCTCCCGAGTTGACGGCCCGACCTAACCATAATTTAGAGGATAATACCGCATTTTTAGAGGCGACACGTAGCTCCAAACCGTCTGGCAATCGGTCGATATTTTGACGGTGGGCAACCCTGAAGGGGCATCTGTTTTCGAAGGCTTTCGGCATCGCTGAAACGATGCCCTGATACGAAACCCTGATATCAGACCCCAGTCTTTTAGCAGCCCAGACCTGCTTGCTTCATACATTTGGCGGTCGAGTCGCCCGCCACCACACTTGTCACCATCAGACTTTGACCGAGTCGCGGCGCTCGGCGGGAACGTAGCTTACGGCGGCGGTGCGATCTAGTTTGTCCCAGGCGAAGGGGCGACCTTGGATGGCACGCTTCAGGGTCCGGAACAGAACCACAGAAAATACCTGGCGATAGGCAAAGCGCTGCAACCACACCTGGCTGAGCAACCAGGCGTCTTCGCGGGCTTCGGGCCGGCGACGCTCCAATGCGAACGCGACCGCCGAGGCGATGAAATCGATCACCAGAAATGCGCCGAAGAAGATCAGCAGCCTCTGAAAGCTGGCCGGATCGTTCGATTCAGGATGAAAGTAATTCTGGACGAAATACCAGATCACGCCGGCGGCAAACATCAGGTCAATGAACGGCGAGACCAACGGAAGCAGAATCTGAAAGATGAGGATGTTGGGAAGCGCGACGAATCCCAAGGCGCCCTTGCGCGCGAAAACGCCGCGATGCTTAAAGACGGCCTGCAGAATTCCGAACGACCAGCGGAAGCGCTGCCGCATGAGCGCGTTGGCGTTTGTCGGAGCTTCGGTGAACGCTAGGGCCATGTCTTCGTATTCCACGCGATAGCCGTTGCGCAGCAGCGCCATGGTGAGATCGGCGTCTTCGGCGACAGTATCCACATGGTAGCCGCCCGCTTCGCGAACCGCCGTGACACGCCAGGCGCCGATCGCGCCCGGCACCACGCTCACCGCACCCATGGTGTTGAGCGCTCGCCGCTCGAAATTCTGGCTGGTGATGTATTCGAGCGCCTGCCAGCGCGTCCATAGGTTCACGCGATTGCCGACTTTGGCGTTGCCGGCCACGGCTGCAACTTTCGGATTGAGGAAGTGCGGAACCATGCGGACGATGGCATCGGGAGCGATGATGGTATCGGCGTCGATGCCGACGAAGAGTTCTGCATCGCCGATGTGCTCAAGTCCAAAGTTAAGCGCCTCAGCCTTGCCGCCGTTGGGCTTGGTCAGAATCAATACTCTGCCGTCAGCTTCTTCTGCGGCAAACGCACGGCGGGCAATTTCCAAAGTACGATCCTTGGAACCGTCGTCGATGACGATCACGCGCAGATTGGGATAGTCGGAATCGAGCGCGCCCTGGATGGTGCGTTCGACGACCATCTCCTCGTTATAAGCGGGAATGAGAACTGCGACCCGGGGCCGGTAGGCCGCAATCTGCTCGGGCGTTCCATATACGTGCGAGCGGAGACGGTCATAGATGGCGAGGACGCCGACCGAAATCAGGCGCCCGGTCATCAGGATGTCACCCAGGAAGAAAATAACTGTAATGCCCGTCATCGTTACGCTGGCGAGCCAGAAGCCAATCCAATTCAGGCGCGCGGACCAATACTGGTTGGCCGCGAGCGGAGGCATAACATCCGCTTTCGTTTTGCCCATCAACTGGTACACGGGGACAAACTCAAATCCGCGGGCACGGGCGCCGTCAATAATCAGCGGGAGTGCCAGCACGGTCCTTTCGCGGTTGCCGCCGCCATCGTGCAAAAGAATAATGTTGCCGCACTTCTGATCGTTCGGCTGGCAGGGGGGCAGATGGTTCAGCACGGCATCGGCGATTTGTTGCGGCGTGAGCGCCGGCACGTCGCTCCAATCCTTGGGGTCGATCTTGTTGCCGATGGTGATATAGCCCATGCTTTGCGTGAGTTCAAGCGGCCGCACCTGGTCTTCAGTGTCGGGCTCCGCATCGACGGAGTATGGCGGACGAAACATCATGGTGCGAATGCCCAGGCGGCTGGCAAACAATTGCTCGGTAAGATTCAGCTCCACCTTCATGTAGCCGGTGCCAATCGAGCTGATATCGGGATGAGTAAAGGTATGATTCCCGATTTCATGACCCTCCCGGTAAACGCGCTGGGTCAACCCGCCGAACTTCTCGGCCTGGATTCCGATCAGGAAGAATGTTCCGGGAACATGCTTGCGTTTGAGAATATCGAGAATTTTCGGTGTCCACTCCGGATCAGGACCGTCATCGAATGTCATGGCGAGCCGGTTCTTGCTGAAGCCATAGCGCGCCACACGATATGGCTCGGGCAGACTCTTGAAGGTCTCCCCGTCGATGAGTCCGGTCTGCTTGTCCAATGACAGATCGCGGGCGCCACTGGCAGGCCGCGCCTCAATGTGCAGGATTTCGCCGCTACCCTCCATGTCGACGTCCTGGCCGGGAGGGACGTCTTTCAATCGATCGGACGCATTGGCTTCTCCGGGCGTATCCCAAACACGCCACAGGGAGCGGTCTTCCGCGCCTAGTCTCCACAAGGCGAAGGTCTGGATGCCGAGGGTTTGGGCGGCACGCATTTCGTTCAATGCAGTCACCGCGTCCAGGAACCAGACATCGTGGCGAAAGTTATCGTCGTCGAGGTAGCTGAAGTGCGGGTTGAGCGCATCGCCGTCAAAATCAATGTCTTCTTCGGAATCGCGCGACCCGATCCAGGCCTCCTGCACGGAAACGCTCTTGTCGGCCAGTCCCGGCGGCAGCTTGCCTTTTTTCGGCCGCTCGACCCAGTCATAGCCGTAGTTGCCGATGGCGCAGATGAGCTTCTCCTTCGGAATCTCTTCGACGGCGGAATCAAGGTTGTCGAGGAACCAGTCCTGCGATGCGACGGGGCCCGGGGTTCCGCCGGGAAAGTGCTCGTCATAGTTCATGATGACGACGCCATCCACGGGGGCCGAAATGGCCTTGTAATCATAATCCTCGTTGCGCACCTGGACACTTACGTACAGCTTCATCCCCTTGGCGTGCAAGTCGGACGAGAGTTCGTTCAACAGAGCCACGTATCCGGGTTGCGCTTTTTTCGGGAACGATTCGAAATCGATCATCAACCCGCGGTAATGATCGGAGGCAAGAAAAAGTCCGGTCTCGCGTCGAAACCTGGAGCGAGCTTCCTTATTGTTCAGGAAGTCGCCCACGCCCGGAATAAAGTCGGTGCCGTCAAAGTTCTGCACCACCGGAAACACTTCCATGTTGGTGCCTTCTGTCTTCAAAAACGGCATTACTTTGTCGTCGACCGGATGTACGGTTTGCCCGTGCACCACGTCGAACATCGTGTTCGTATCCGTATTCACGGCTTGCAGATGACCGTCTGGACTGAGAACCTGCAGCCATGTCGGGAAGAGCAAGTCGATCTGGCGCGCATACTCGCGCAAGGAAGAGAAGCTGGCCGTGTCCCAGGAAACGTAGAAAGCGGCTCGTACCCCTTGCTGGGAGTTCAGTGTGAGTTGGGATGGAGCCTTCCGGGGTTGGCGGCGATGTCCGGCGCGGGCCAGAGTGGCTAGGCGGCGTTTCTCACGCGCTTTCGCCTTTTCGTTTTCTTTAAGAGCGTGGTACGGACGCTTTTCTGTAAGCCAGGAAAGATCGGGCAGAGGGTCGCTGCGCAAGGCGCTGTAGATGAAAAAGACCACCAGGAATGAAAAGGCCAGTGCGGCCGCGTCGAATACGCGGCGAATCCGCCTCCAGCGCGCTTGATTGGGATCGTAAAAAACCTGTCTCGCCATCTGGTTGTGGTTTCTACATCCTAAGGTGAGAGCCGCAGGGGGTCAAACCCAATTCTCGGTTCTCTGTTCTCAGCTCTCAGATTTCCTGCCGAGGCGGACCGGGGGGTTGCCTTCCGGGGGAGCCGCGATGAAAATCGCTTGATTCGCGATATATTCCCAACGTGCTTGCCCTGATCCGTCAACATCGCTGGCTTTTTCTGAGTACCGCAATGGCCGCCCTGGCGTTGCGACTATTTTTCTTCTTTTATTTCCCGGCGGTCACGGACGACTCGCACATCTACGCCAACCTCGCCACCAACTGGCTGCAGCACGGTGTCTACGGCCAGACGCGAGGCGGCCAACCGGAGAAACAAATCGTGCCGGCCGACACACGCCTGCCGGGATATCCCGCTTTTCTGGCCGGTATCTTCTGGCTGTTTGGAGCCGGCAACTTCAAAGCGGTCATGCTGACGCAGATTCTGGTGGACCTGGCCACCTGCCTGATCGTTGCCGACCTTGCCCGCCGGACGGTTTCTGAACGAGCGGCGAAAATCGCTTTTATGCTCGCGGCGCTGTGTCCTTTCCTTGCGAACTACGCCGCTGCCGTGCTCACCGAGACTCTGGAGATCTTCTTTACAGCTCTCGCTCTCGATTGCGCGGCCGCTGCTCTGAATCGAATGTATGCGGCTCGTGCCGAGGGTCGAGCAGAGAGGGGCGCACTCGACCCGACTTGTCGCAAGCTCTGGGCCGCGACCGGCGCGGCGAGTGCGGCCTGCATTCTGCTGCGTCCCGATGGCGGTATCCTGCTGGCCGCGATCGCGCTCTATCTGGTGGCTTTGGCGTGGAGCCAGCGTGCCGGCAGAAAAAACATGGCTGACATTCTCGTCGCCGCAATCATCGTCGTCCTAGTTGCGCTGGCGCCGCTCGCTCCCTGGACCATTCGTAATTTTCGCACGCTCCATCATTTCCAACCGCTGGCGCCGCGTTATGCCAACGAGACGGATGAACTCGTCCCCCAAGGTTTCAACCGCTGGGTCAAAACGTGGATCGCTGACTATGCGTCGGTGGAAGAAATCTACTGGAACGTTCCCGGTGACAAGATTGACCCGGAAAAACTGCCGTCGCGCGCCATGGATAACCCGGCGCAAAGGGACGAAACGCTGGCCGTCATCGCGGACTACAATCAGTCGCAGGACATGACGCCGGAACTGGATGCGCGCCTCGGCAACCTGGCCGCGGAGCGCATTCGCGCCCATCCTGTTCGCTACTACGTTGTGCTGCCCCTGCTGCGCGTAGCGGACATGTGGCTGCGCCCGCGAACCGAGATCCTTCCTCCCGACGTACGCTGGTGGGAATTCCATGACGACACGAAGCAGTCCGTCATCGCAGTAGGGTTCGGCTTGCTGAACCTGGCTTACGTGGCGACAGTGCCGCTGGCGCTCATTCTAGGGCAAGCACGAGGCCAAGCACGCAGGCCGTCAGGAATTCGCTGGGCCGGATTGCTGATCAGCTTCCTGCTACTGCGCTCGGCATTTCTGGGAACGCTGGAAAATCCGGAACCGCGCTACACGCTGGAATGCTACCCCGCCATAATCGCGCTTGCTTCTTCATTATTGCTGGCGAGGAAAATGCCTGCTGCTGCATAGGGGCGGACGCCCTCGTCCGCCCAGCGGAGCGATGGAAAAAGAGGCGAGTCGTCCATTGCAAGTCATTTCGTAATTGGCGTCGTAATTGGCGAAGAAGACTTCGGATGGAAAGCAATTCTCAACTCAGCGGCGAGTCGGTCATGCGGAAACGCGTGCGGACGTGTTCGGACAGCAGTTCGACGGCCTCGCGATTGGCTACCGGATCGGCCTTCGCCAAATATTTCATTGCTTCGACCAGCATTTTCTGGCCGTCCACGTAGCGGGGGTCGGCGGTGCGTTCGCGCTTCTTGCGCGACATATCCGGAGGAACGGTGATGGTAAACACTTTAGCCATGCGAACTCAACTTTCCGAGGGTTCTCGTGCAGTATATAGCCCCAACCGGTCTTTTTCAGCTTGTTTCTGTTGGTTCCAATTTTCGCCTGATTCTCGAAAAGCTACCCTTGCGCGGAGACGAACTTCGTTTTTCCGGTTGTCTTCAACTTAAACGCGTTATCCGGAAGTTTTTGGTTGATTTGTATGTCGGAATACTTCGCCATGCGGTAGTCGCCGCTGGGCTCAAAGAACTGTTGCTGCACAGAAACTCCACGGGCCGGGTTGATCCAGAGCAGGATGCGCGCGAAAATGTTTCGCAAACGGGCGGACTTCGGAATCAACTCCAGCTTCTCAGCTGCGATGCCGTTGACGGTCTCCGGCCCCAAAAACTTCACGTCGTAAGACTTGAGCAAGTCGTGGCCGCCACCGCCGAAGCCGAGCACAAGATAGCCCTCGACGTCGCTGCGATTCTTGCCAGCGTTATATTCGTCGACCTCATCAATCTTGGGTCGGTACACCTGAATTTTGCCGCCGCTGTATAGGACGTACTTTTTTTCGGGCTCGACGAAGTCGGCAGCCATCTGGGTTTCGCTGCCTTCACGACGGAAATAAATCTTGCCCTTCTGCCTCGCGCTTTCGTCGATGTCTTTGATGACCCTATAGTATTGGTCCGTGACGAAACTCGCCTGGGTTGTTCGGAAGTTTCCTGCGGCTGCGTCCATCTGGGTAAGAACTTTATCGAGCCCGGCGGAATCGCTCTGCGGCCATGCTGCCGCTGCCAACAGCCACCCGATCACTAAACTTTTGAGCACAATTCTCATTGGTGAAACCATTTATGAAACCAGCTCTATTCCTTTTCAACCCAAACTTTGTAACTCTGCGCGTGTCCGGAAGCGTCTTTGAGGGTCTCGTATCTGGTAATGCTCACCGCCCCGGAGATGGGTTCAATGATCCGCTCCAGCTGCCGCCGAACATCTCCACCGTCAGCGGCAGTCACTTCCGAGGCTTGGATCTGATAGATGAACTCGCCCTTCTCGCCGGGAATCACAATCACGCCGGTAAGATGCGGATTGCGCTCGACCGGTTTGTCCTTAAAGTTGATGAAGTGCGGTGAAACAAAGATAAAGAGGAGAATCAACGTGACCATGATGTCATAGTGCAGGCTGCCCCGTTCATAAGACCAAAGAATGTATCCGCGGATTGTGCGCCAGATCGCGCCCATTGGAGAGACGGCGCTTTCGAGCGCCGTCGAGGCTGTTTCAGGTTGCTGCCAGTGTATTTGGGAATTCATGGGATGGCAAATCGGGCCAGCCGCGCGGGTTTATGCCGCGACCGGCGCCGGTTCATGCGCTCCTTGTCTTCGACGGAGTCTTCGCCGGAACGCCAGCCGGTATGCGGTCGGTGCCCATATATGGCTGCAGCGCCTCCGGAATGCGCACGCTGCCGTCGGCTTGCTGATAGTTCTCCAGAATGGCAACCCAAGTACGTCCTACGGCTAGTGCGCTGCCGTTCAAGGTGTGCAGGAAGTCAGTCTTGCTCTTGCCCTCGGGACGGTAGCGGATATTCGCCCGCCGTGCCTGAAAGGTCTCGAAGTTCGAGCACGAAGAAATCTCGCGGAAAAGATTCTGTCCCGGCAGCCAGACTTCAATGTCATAAGTCTTGGCCGAAGAGAATCCGATATCGGCGGTACACAGCGTAACCACGCGGTAATGCAGGCCCAGTTTCTGCAGCACAGTCTCGGCATTGTGGGTCAGCTTCTCCAGTTCATCGTACGAATTCTCCGGACGCGAGAACTTCACCAGTTCCACCTTTTGAAACTGGTGCTGACGTATAATTCCGCGCACATCCTTCCCGTATGATCCGGCTTCGCTGCGAAAACAGGGGGTGTATGCGGTCAGGCTAACCGGCAAGCTCGCCGCATCCAGAACTTCGTCGCGATAGAGGTTCGTCACCGGAACCTCGGCCGTCGGAATCAGCCAGAGATCCTTCTCGCCGTGCGGCACACGAAATGAATCCGCCGCGAACTTCGGAAGCTGGCCCGTGCCATACATCGACTGGGAGTTCACCAGATACGGCGGAAGCACTTCAGTGTATCCGTGGTCTCGAGTGTGCAGATCGAGCATGAAGTTGGCGAGGGCCCGCTCCAACCGCGCACCCAGCGCCCAGTACACCGCGAATCGAGCGCCCGATAACTTCGCGGCGCGCTCCAGGTCGAGCACGCCCAACTCTTCGCCTAGCTCCCAGTGCGGTTTCGGTTTGAAATCGAACTGAGGCGGCGTGCCCCAGCGGCGCGCTTCCACGTTATCTTCAGCGCTCGTCCCCACGGGCACGCTGGCATGTGGAAGATTCGGAAGCGAAGTGAGAATTTCGCGTAGGCGCGCTTCCTGTTCGGCTGCCTTTTTTTCGGACTCCTGAATCTGCTCGCGCAGTTCTTTGGTTTCCTGGATTTGCGGCGAAGCATCCTGCCCGCTCTTCTTGAGCTTGGCAATTTCCTCGGAAGCCCGGTTGCGGCGCGCCTGTAGACTTTCCGCCGCCGTGATCGCGTGGCGGCGCTCGCTATCGATGGCGCAAAAGTCTTTCAAGAGTTCCTCGGGATTCATGCCGCGCTGCCGCAGCTTTTCTTCCACCAGCGCGAGGTTGTCACGAACAAAAGTCAGATCGAGCATTCTGCCTTAACTTTAGCTGAAAAGCGCGATTTCGTGCATGGTGTGGATGAGATCACAGGTGCGAGTGAGGACTGGGCCGTCCCTCCGGGACCTGAATCGCCTCTTGCACTCCTCCCAGCGCTGAAGCGCTGGGCTAAGCTAGATCGCCCCGCCGGGGCTGATCGCCATGTTTCGAACCCCGCATGTTCTCCTGTAAACTAACTCGCGATGAGACTCCCCCGTTCCCTCCACACGGCGCCACCGTTGCTTTGCTCGACATTGCTGCTGCTTTGCTCGCTTCCGAACGCATCCGCCTCCGCTTACAACGCCCGCCCGAAGCTCGTGGTCGTCATCGTGATTGACCAGTTCCGCGGCGACTACCTGGAACGCTATCGCGACCAATTTGGCGACGGCGGCTTCCGCGTCTTTCTCGATCGCGGCGCTTATTTCACCGAGTGTAACTACGACTACGCCAACACCCGCACCGCCCCCGGGCACGCTACCCTCTTCACCGGAAGCTACGTCAGCGGACACGGCATCGTGGCGAACGAATGGTGGGATCCACAGAAAAGGAAGCGTGTAACATCGGTCGAAGACGACAACACAAGACTTGTCGGCACCGGGGCCGGCAAGAATGGCCCGGGCGCATCGCCGCGCAACCTGCTGAGCGATACGCTCGGGGACGAACTGAAACTGGCCACTGCCGGCAAAGCCCGTGTATTCGCCATCTCGCTCAAGGATCGCGCGGCCGTCTTGCCCGCGGGATTTTCCGGAGACGCCGCCTACTGGATCGATCCCAAAAGCGGCGACTGGATCACGTCCACCTACTACCGTCCCGATCTCCCCGAGTGGGTGCGAAATTTCAACGGCAGCCATCGCGCGCAGAAATTCTGGAACCGCGAATGGAAAGATAGCGACGGAAACACCCTTGGCTCAACCGCGCCGCGCAATGGTAAAGACGGTACGCCTGCAGGGTTTTACGAGGTCATTGGGTCCACTCCCTTCGCCGACGATTACCAGCTGGAATTCGCCAAGGAACTCGTTTTGTACGAGAAGCTGGGCGCAGGCTCGGCGACGGACCTGCTCGTAATCGGCCTCTCAGCCAATGATATTCTCGGTCACCAGGTTGGCCCCGACTCTCCGCAAATGCGCAGCATGGCGGTTGAACTCGACCGGCAGTTGGCGGATTTCTTCGGCTTCCTCGGTCATCAAGTGGGGATGGCGAACGTGTGGATGGCGCTCTCGGCCGATCACGGCGTTGCGCCTCTGCCGGAGTTCGCGAAAACTCTGCGTCTGCCCGCAGCCAATCTCGACGCGAGAGCTTTGCGCGGACGGATTAATTCCCTGCTCTCAAAGAAATATGCGAAAAAAGCCGACTACCTGGTCGATCTCGATTACCCGCTCGCCTGGCTCAGTGAAGACGCTTTTGCTGGAACTGCCGCCGGAAAGAAGGAATCCGATGCCGAAGCCGACGCGGGTGAAGCCATGAAGCAAGCGGGTTTAGCCGGATACTTTACCAAGTCGCAGCTGGCGCGTGGAGAAACTCCGGCCACCGAAGTCGGGCGGCGTTACTCCCACAGCTACTCGCCTAAAGGCGGATGGTATGTCATCGGAATCCCCAGCCCATTTCAGGTCGGAATCACGAAGGGTACCGACCACGAGACGCCTTTCTCCTACGATACGCATGTGCCGCTCGCCTTCTATGGCCTCGCCTTCCAGCCCGGAACCTACCGGACGCACGCCGAGCCGGTCGATCTCGCGGTAACGCTCGCCTCTTTGCTCGGAATCAATGCGCCCGCCGAAGCCACCGGACGAGTGCTGACCGAGGCGCTGCAGCCGCCGCATCGTTCCACCGCGCCATCCGCGATACAATCCGCTACCGCACCCGCTGGGGCTACCCCATGACGCCCATCGGCAATCCGGACTTGACAGTCAGCTTCGCCGGCATCGAACTGAAAAATCCGATCATCGCTGCTTCTGGCACCTTCGGCTATGGCATCGAATTCGAAGACATCGTGCATCTCGACCGGCTCGGCGGATTCGTCGTCAAAGGTCTCTCGAAAGAACCGATGACCGGGAACCCGCCTCCGCGCTTGTTTGAAACCGCTGCCGGAATGCTGAATGCCATCGGGTTGCAGAATATCGGAGCGCCCGCCTTCCTCGCGGAAAAACTCCCGGCGTTGCAGGAGAAGAAAAATGTAGTCGTGTTCGCCAACGTCTTCGGCTACACTCGCGCCGATTACGAGGAGACGATTGAGATCCTCAACCAGGGCGAGGGCGTTGCGGCGTACGAGATCAACGTATCCTGCCCGAACACGGCACAAGGCGGCATTCAGTTCGGTAGCGATCCACACTTGCTCGATGAAGTGGTGCGGACGGCGAAGCGCGTGGCGACGCGGCCGATCATCGTCAAACTCTCACCTAACGTAGCCTCGATCGCGCAGATGGCGCACGTTGCCGAGGAAGCGGGCGCCGACGCCATTTCTCTGGTCAACACGTTTCTAGCCATGGCGATTGATGCGGAAACGCGCCGCCCAAGAATTGCCAATGTAACCGCCGGCCTCTCCGGCCCGGCCATCAAGCCCATCGCGTTGCGCATGGTCTACGACGCGGCGCACGCCGTGAACATTCCGGTGATCGGCATGGGCGGAATCAGCGCCCCGGCGGATGTAGTGGAATTTATGCTGGCAGGAGCAAGCGCCGTGCAGGTGGGAACCGCGAGTTACTTCGATCCGGTAGCCACCGAAACCTTGGTCGAGGAACTGACAGGCTACTGCCGCGAACACCGCATCGAGCGCCTCAGCGACCTAATCGGTGGTCTGCTAACAGACTAAAACTCGTTCCTGTAGAGACGGGGCTTGTCCGGTCTCCCACAGCGGAATAGCTCAGAGGAGACGCGGCAAGCCGCGTCTCTACGGGAAATCGGATGGCTGGTTAGGAGTTGGGCGTCCCCGCCCGACTGGCACCACGCTGGACGGGCGAGACACCCGTCGCTCCATTACCTCTATCGTCCACTCGCGTGCCAGATCGATCCCGGACTCTGATAGTTCAGCCCTTCGCCCCACACCACGTGCGTATCCCCGTGGTTGTCGATCGCGAGTCCGAAATAGTCGCCGAATGGAAAACGGAAACCGTCCTTAGCTATATAGCGATAGCCCGGCACGTATCCTGAGATACGAGTCTCTTCCCCCCAAGTCGCGCCGCCGTTGCTCGAACTCCGATAGTAAGTGTTCCAATACGGAGAGTTGCAGGACGAGTTGCGAGAAATGTTGCGCTTATCCATCCACGCGACGCGGATGTCGCCACTATTCCCGGCCACGATCGCCGGGAAAGCATGTTCCACGCCCGGCTCAGCGTAGGAAACGCTGACCCGTGGCAGCCAGTTTTCGCCGCCATTGGTCGATGACGAGAAGTAAATGCGCTGCGGCCCCATGGGCGCGCTGCCCGCATTCCAGAGCGCGTAAAGAGTTCCGTCCGCATCGGACGTCAAAGCGATCTGCGCGCCCAGAAACGCCTCGCCACACTCCTCGCCCTTGCAGTCGGGCGCCGCCGCTGAAACGTCGAGACGATTCGCACTCCAGACCTTGCCCCCATCCGCCGACTTCGCAATATACAGATTCACCGCGCCCCGCGCCCCGCCCGCCTTTGAGTAGGAGGCCCAGGCCAGATACGCGTTGCCTGCGGGATCGACCGTGGCCGCGCCGAGCAGAGACCATCCGGGACGGCTTTCAGCATTCACGCGTGCTGGTATAAAGCTGCGCCCCCCATCCTGCGAGGCCGCCACCCACACCTCTTCTTCGTGATTGAAAGCCACGTAGACGCTCTGGCTTCGCACCGCCAGCGCCGGTTTATCCAGTTGCACGTCGCTGCGAACCGCCATCGTAAAAGCCCATGTCGCGCCGGAATCCACCGACTTGGCAAGCATAACCGCGCGCTTGCCGTTCTGCAGCCACGCCGCATACACGGTGTGCCGGTCGGCCGGGTCCACGGCAATCTGGGCGTCAAACTGGCCTGAACCTGATTCGAGCATCACGTGCGGAATGTGCCACGTCTTGCCGTTGTTGTTGCTCGTGACCAGCAACATGGTGGGGACGCGGCAGTCTTTGCAATCGGCCACTCGTCCGTAGTGCGGATAAAGAACGTAGATCCGGCCCGAACCGTCGGCCGCCACCGCCGGTTCCCACTGGTCGCCGCTGGTCAGACCGACCCTCTTCTGCCCAGAAAATTGCGGCGACGACGCCCAAGCTATGCTGGCGAGCGCAAACAGCAAGATCACGAGTTTCGAGTAGACGGGGCGCATGCAAACGATCGACGCAAACCGGGGGCGGGAGGAAACTGAACCCTTGCTCTTGAACTTTATCCCGAAGCCGGTCGCCGGTCAACCAATTCTGCCGTAAAGGCGGCGCAAGGGCTTCGTATCAGGGCATTGCTTTAGCAATGCAGTACGCCGTGGAGATCAGGCGCCCCTTTTAGCGGCTGCGGATCGAAAATCCATTTTTTCCGCAGCCTACTAGCCAGCGGTCAGCAAGATGGGCGTCCCGGAAGTAATCACCAAAGTATGCTCAAAATGTGCCGAAAGCGCGTGGTCGCCCGTCCGCACCGTCCAGCCATCTTTGTCCGTAAACACCCGCCCCGAGCCGCTGGAGATGATCGGTTCCACCGTGATGACGAGGCCCTCGTTCATGATCTGGCGGGCATCGGGGTCAGGGTAGTTGGGGACATGCGGCAACTCGTGGATGGTGCGCCCGATGCCGTGTCCCCCTAATTCGCGGACGACTGAGAACCCGGACTTGCGCACTTCGCGTTCTACCATCTTCCCGATTTCAAATACGCGGAACCCGGCCCGGGCAACCAGCATCGCCCGGTGAAAGGCCCGCTCGGCGCAGGCCATCAATTGCTCAGCCTGCAAGCTTACGCGGCCCACCGGCACGGTGATGGCGGCGTCGGCCATGTAGCCGTTCTTTTCCACCGTGACGTCAAGTTTCACCAGGTCGCCTTCCTCAAGTTCGCGTTCTCCTGGAACTCCGTGGACCGCCTCATCGTTCAAGCTGATGCAACTGGCGCCCGGAAACTGGTACACCATCGACGGAGCGGAACGCGCTCCATTCTCGCGCATAACGCGGGCGCCGATTTCATCCAGATATCGGGTCGTGACGCCCACCCGCACTTCCGCCTTCATCGCATCCAGCACCATGCGGACGACGCGGCCGACCGCCTTTAAGGAGAGTAGTTCCTGCTCATCCTGAATGCTCAAGCCTCGGCCCCCTTCATCACGGGATCATGAATAGAAGCTATCGCATCTTCGGGTATTTTAGGATAGCTTCCTGTGAATCCTCGCCTGTGCCGGTGAATTTGAATTATGGAAGCAATTGGGCGATGGCTATTTCAGGCCCAGCCCGCCGTTAAAATGCTGGATAACCCCATAGCACTCACAGGCGGCCTCTTCTAGGCTCTTGCGGTTCAGCACCCTTATGGTACCGCGCATGTTTTCGATCAGTCCGGCATTTTCCAGGTCGGCCGCCGCCAAACTCACGCTGGGACGTCCGGTACCGAGCATCTGCGCGAGGAATTCGTGAGTTAAGGGCAGCAACTCCGAATCGACGCGATCCTGGCACATCAGCAGCCAGCGGACCAGGCGCTGATCAACCTCATGCAGCCGGTTGCAAGCGGCAAGCTGGGCGACCTGCATCCCGTGCATTAACGCGAAGCGGCTGAGTTCTGACCGGAGTGTCGGCGCGTAAAGTAGCACCTCTTGAAAAGTTTCGGATCGTATACGCAATCCACTTCCCGACATTTGCATGATGGCCCGAAATGTCCCGCGTCGCAGACCCATCATCAGGGACATCCCGACCATCCCTTCCTTGCCGACGATGCCGACTTCGACGCTTCTCCCGTCACGGCTAAGAGCCACGAGAGAGGTCATACCGTCATTAAGAAAATATGCGAAAGCGATCTTCTCGCCGGGCTCATGCAGGATTTCGTACTGCGGCAGCTCCACCGGCTCCAGATGAGGTCGAAGCATGCTGTACTCCTCATCCGGAAGCGACAGTAGAATCACATTCTTTACGGCCTTTCCCGACGCGTCGGAACGCGCGCCCGGAAGCAGCGGCGCTGGCTTAATCGGCTTTGTCGATCTTTTAACGATTATGTTTTCCTTCGCCAGAGTGCCCATGTCCGTTTTGATGCGACGGACCGCTTCGGTTCATTTCAGGAAACCTGTAGTTACCGACCAAATCTTGCGGATATCCGAAGAAATTTGAGGGGAGAAGGTACGGAGAAGATCTCCCCCCGGTTCTCCACTTCGAACTGTATGGCGTCCACGCCACTTAGTTTCTTGCAAAAAATGCCGCAAAGAATCTCGGCATACTCACGAGAACTAATCACTCATTTCGTCGCTCAGCTTGTTGTTCTGGAGCCGCTCGCGTTTGGCGCCCAAGATACGGTTTAGCTCTTCACAGAGCTCACGGAACTTTTGCGGGTCCTGTTCCACCGCGATCAGAGAGCAGAGTTCGTGAATCCGGTCACTGTCGGTTTTGTTCATCGTGACCCGGAAGTATTACAAGGTCCGCAATATTCGGTATGTTCGACGTCGAACACTGCGGGGAATTCCGGTTTATGAGATGAGTTCGTGGGCTCTCGAATTGGTGAATGAATACGATTATCTAAGTTCCGAGCGCGGCGTTCCGAGCGCGGCGTGCCGCGGAGAATACAGCAACAGCAGCAGGAAGCCACCCAGATAGAAACCCCAGACGTTGCCCAGCGTAAAGCCGGTCATACGCAGAATGAGGCCGAAAACGCCCAACACCTCGCACAATGCGTATAAGAAGAGATAGCCCGTTCTCCACTGCGCCACTGCAACATTGTCGTCTGATCTTTCTTTCAGCAACGCTTCGGACGGCAGGACCAGCGTCCGGCGCACCACCACCGTCGCCCCCACCAGGCTGATCGAAATAAAAGAGAGGGCATGGAACAAAGTATTCGCCGGATCGTGAGCAAGTTTCCCAGCGAGCATCTCTCCCGCCACCGCGCACAGCGCGATGCTCACCAGCAGGGCGATCTGCACTTGTCGCACCAGCCGTACCGCGGGTCCGATTGCCATAGATCCTGCGCCTAAAATATTCTGCCCCTAAACACGCGCCCCCGTCATGCCGTATCTTCCCTGAGAACACCTCTTGATAATGACGCAAACCCCGACAATCGGAGAGTGCATGCCGTTAAGACGTCCGCTGGCAAATTGCGAAAATATTGCGGTTTCGTATCATAGTGCAGAAACACTCCAGTTTCGTATCAGGCTATCGCCGCTTTAGCAATACCGTAAGTTCCTCGAAATCGGGTGCCCCCTTTTTGCGCCTGAGCGTCGGGCCGTGGGCTAATGCTTGTGATGGCTCGACGATGGACGAACCCTCAGAAAAATCTGGAACGACACCGGATTCTTCCCGTAGAAGGAGTCCAAAGTTGAGGGCTTCGTGTAAAACGTAACGTCCGCGCCTACAGCCAACTGCCAGAGCCGGCTCTGCACGACGTCGCGCGCCCCACCAAAAGTGTACGCTCCTATCCGGAAGCTAGGAAGCAAAGGATTGCCGGGAAATAATTCGTCCTTGTCGACCAGTTCCATCCGCGAGAACGCATAATTGCGCAGCTTGAAGTTCGCCGTCGTCTCCAGCAAATAACTGTTCAGATTGTGGCTATTAACTTCCTTGTGCACTCGTCCCCACACTACTGACGTTGCCCACGAGCCTTTGGCAAAGGGCCGCACATATTCCACTGAAGCCGTCCGCCGGCGCTGGCTGCCGGGTTCCAGCGCCTCGGGACGCTCCAGCCTCCCATAGCTGTACTGCGCCGTCCAATTCCGCGATGGGGCAACGCTCAAGCGCGCCGACCAGGAATCGAGCGCCGCGAACTGGATGCCGTAACGCTTCTCATTCGGCTCGCGTCCGTTGAATACCGTGCCTTCAATCCTGAACCGGTCGACTACCAACCCGGTGGTGATTACCCCGAAGCTGGTGTGAGTGGAATCCTGCAAATGATGCGACAACGGCGCCATCGGCAACTCGGATGCGGAAGCGCGATGCATGAAGGCTACTGGACCAAGCGCCGGCTCGCCCGCGGGCGCGCCATAAAACTCCCAGGAAACTTTCTCGCTGATGGGACGCGTGTAATAGAACGAAAGTTCGGAAAACACGTTGTGCGGATGCTGGTGGTCGACCAGCGGTTGACCGTGATAGGTTTCGCCGGTCTGGAAAAGCTCGGGAAACCCCGGATGCGGCGCGGTCAGCGACTCGGCGGAAAACATTTCACGAAGTAGGATGCTGCCGCCCCAGAGCTTGTGCTGCTCCATCAGCATCAGCGAGTTCACCGACTCCGCCTTGCCCTCGCCGCGCGGCCCGCCTTGCTGGTTGTAATCGACAAAGACTACGCCGTGCGCCATCAGGTCCCAGGCCCCAATCGACTTCATCCACGAATGCCCAGCCGTCGCCGCGGGCTGCCATCCCGTGCCCGAAGCGTCGTGGGGCGAAGGCATCCAGTCCGGCGCAGGGTGCGACATATCCATGCCCTGCATATCCATGCCTTGCATGTCCATCTTTTGGTGCGTCTGGTCTTGCGGATCTGGCCCATGAACATCCGCAACAATGTCCTGCGCTCCAGCGAAAGATACCCATAAGTTGATTAGGAAGATACTCAAAATCGGTGCCCGCACGTGAAACCCCTCATGCGCCGAAAATCATGCGCGAAAAAACAGGCTCTTGATCAAGTAATTAAGAATCGCCGCGACTGAGGAGGGGAGACTCTAGATTCGCAGCGGAGTCGTACCGGGCGGTTCGGCGGAAGGTGCCATCGAAAGTTCTAATCCGCCCAAAAACAATCCCGTCAGCAGAGACTCGATTTGCGGAGGAGCTGGTGCGCTCGGGGCCGGAGGTTCCGGCGATGTTGAAGCCGGCACCACCGCCGCGTCGTGACCAGTCAGGCAACACTGGTAGCTCGCTGGCGCGGGCAACGGTGAATGGGGCATCTGGGAAAGCGGGAGACTCTGGCCACCGTGTGCGTGGCACCCGGCCGGGCGCTCACCGAGCGCCGCGGACGGCGCGTGATCTCCCGCTGCTAAAACTAAAGTTCCGCCGGGCAACGCCGCCGTCACGAGCGCCGCGATCAGCAGCAGCCCCAGAATTTTCGATCCGTACTTCATTACTATTTACTCTACTACTTACTATGAACCCGAACTCCATCGCGGTGCCATCACGACCCCGTCAGCTTGACCCGTATTTCTTCCGGCAGCCGCTCGCGAATCTCCGCCGGCAGCCGGTCATGCACGTGTCGCGCTCCGAGCTTGGCCGCATCCACCACCGCCATGGGCGCGGGGGTAGCCACGGCTACGATCAGCCAGATCAGCGCCGACAGCGCGAATCCCGCCAGCGCGCCCACCTCCAGCCAGAAGGCATGCCGCGGCCCAAAATGCCGGATCACGGCAAAGGCCAGCAGAAACACCGCTGCCGACGCCGAAGCCAGCGCAATCAGCGAAATATCAATGATCCGGTGCAGTTTCTGGCGGCTGCGACAACGCTCGCAATCAGCGAAATGCAGCTCGTAGTCCCCGCGCATCTCGGGAGCCAAGGCAGAAATATCATAGCGCCATCCCGCAAGGATTTTCCCTACGATCGGTTCAACACACTCGCTCATAAGAGGCTACAACCGGATGGGTTCGAGTGCTTCCGCCTGGGTCGCCAGCCGCACACGGTTGTGCCACAGCCCCAGACTGCCGCCGAGCGCCTGTTCCGCCGCTGCTCGCGCTCTTTCGGGATGGTTATTCTGTTCAGACAGATGTGCCAAGACTAAATACTCGGCCCCTCCATCATAGTCGTTGGAGAAGAATTCCGCGAGCGCTTCATTCGACAAGTGCCCCACCCGGCTCATCACCCGCTGCTTCACCGACCACGGATACGGCCCCGAACGCAGCATCTCCAGATCGTGGTTCGATTCAATGACCAGCACGCTGCAACCTCGCAGGTGATCCCGCACGCTCACCGGCATATAACCCAGGTCGGTGGCAAGCCCAACTTTGATTCCCTCCGCGCGAAAGGTGAAGCCCACCGGATCGACGGCGTCATGAGGAATGGTAAAAGGCATGACTTCAATATCGCCAACACGAAAGCCCCGGCCGGCGGCAAAATGTTCCGACTTCGGCAATTCGGGAATCGCGCCTAGTTCGTCGCGCAGCGCCCTGTTCCAGGCATGATGAGTCGGCGCCGTCAGGAAGACGGGCACGTTCAGTTTGGTTGCCAACCGCTGCAAACCGGCAACATGGTCGGAGTGCTCGTGCGTGATCAGGATCGCGGAAATTCCTTCGGTGCGCTCGCCGAGCGCCCGCAGCCGCTTGAAAGTCTCGCGGCCCGAAAGACCGGCATCCACCAGTATCCGGGTTGAACTCGTCGCCACCAGCGCGCAGTTTCCACGACTGCCACTGGCGAGCACCGAAACCGACACACACATAGGCGTAGCTTACTCCGAGGGGCTGTGGAAGTGAGAGGAGTTTTTCAGTAGCCGGTACCTTTGGGTGGACTGCCCGGAATGGATCCCCAGAGCTACTTCAAGGTCTTGCGCTAGAAACGACGGAAGATACCTTGCATTGACTTGTCTCCCTGTCCCGCCTAACATGGCCCCGATTCAATGGTCGGCCAAACCATCTCGCATTACCGCATACTTGAAAAGCTCGGTGGAGGTGGGATGGGTGTGGTGTACAGGGCCGAGGACACCCGTCTCCATCGTGTGATCGCTCTCAAGTTTCTGCCTGAGGATGTTGCCCGAGATGCACAGGCTCTCGCCCGCTTTCAACGTGAAGCCCAAGCTGCATCCGCGCTGAATCACCCCAATATTTGCACCATTCATGACATTGGCGAGGAGAGTGGTCAGGCATTTATCGCCATGGAGTTCCTGGACGGGGCGACTCTGAAGCACCGGATAGCAGGACGACCGCTGGACATGGAAATGATTTTGTCGCTGGCCATCGAGATCGCCGACGCGCTCGACGCGGCCCATACTGAGGGCATTATCCACCGCGACATCAAGCCAGCGAATATCTTTGAGACTAAGCGCGGTCACGCGAAGATTCTTGATTTCGGATTGGCCAAAGTCATCTTCTCTGACAGGTCTTCGAGCAAGGTTGCGGCTCTCAACACGCAAACGGGTTCGATGGATGAGGATCACCTCACCAGTCCTGGCGCGACTCTGGGTACGGTCGCATACATGTCGCCGGAGCAGGCCAAGGGGAAAGAACTTGACACCCGCACCGATCTGTTTTCATTCGGCGCAGTGCTTTATGAGATGGCCACGGGTACATTGCCGTTTCGTGGCGATACATCGGCAGTTATCTTCAATGCCATTCTGGAACATGCTCCGGTTCCTCCGATTCGCCTTAATCCTGATCTGCCACCGAAGCTCGAAGACATCATTACCAAAGCCCTGGAGAAGGACCGCGAACTCCGCTACCAGCACGCTTCGGAGATGCGCGCCGACCTGAAGCGGCTCAAACGAGAAATGGAGTCGGGGCGGGCAACCCTGTCAAGTGAGCCTCCGAGTGTGGCAACAGAAGACGCCGCGGAAGCGGTGGCCCGGACCAGTAAGCCCTCGAGTGGCAAGCAGCAAGCGGTTTTGTCCGCGGCATCTGAGCCAGCTGCATCTCGCCGCTGGATACGCCCAGTGGCCGCGACTGTGGTGACAGTCGGTTTGGTCGCTGCAGGCCTGTTCTGGAATGCCCATAGAGGATCCCGGCTCACTGAGAAGGACACCATCGTTCTCGCCGATTTTGTTAACACCACCGGCGATAGTGTGTTTGATACAACGCTGAAGCAGGCGCTGGCGGTTGATCTGGAGCAGTCGCCCTTCCTCAATGTTCTCTCTGACAGTAAAGTGAACGGCACGTTGCGGCTGATGGGGCACTCGCCCAACGAACACGTGACCGAAGACCTGGCCCGCGAAATCTGCCTGCGAGCAGGAAGCAAGGCGCTTCTGGCAGGCTCGATTGCAAGCTTGGGCAGCCACTACGCTATCTCGCTCAAAGCGCTGAACTGCCAGAGCGGTGACTCGCTTGGTAGCGCGCAGGCGGAGGCGGACAGCCGGGAGAAAATATTGCCCGCATTGGGACTGGCAGCGACAACCTTGCGCGGCAAGTTAGGCGAGTCATTGGCTTCAATCCAGAAGTATGGCAAACCCTTGGAAGAGGCCACAACCTCCTCTCTCGAAGCGCTCCAGGCCTACAGCGAAGGTCTCAGACAGCAGGACGAAAAGGGCGATGCCGCGGCCGTTCCCTACTACAAGCATGCCGTTGAACTTGATCCAAACTTTGCGGGGGCCTATGCGGCAATGGCTGTTCGCTACGCCAATCTTGGGCAGGCCAGCCTCGGCATCACGAACTCCCAGAAAGCTTACGAGTTGCGTGATCGAGTAAGCCAGCGGGAGAAGTATTACATCTCTGCTCAGTACTATACGAATGTGACCGGTGAAGTTGAGAAAGCGATTGAGCAATACGAGCTCTGGATTCAGAACTATCCGCGCGACGCTATCCCTTACACCAACCTAGCCGTCAGTTACGTCATTGAGGCACAGTACGAGAAGTCAGCCGCCCAGACCCGGGAAGCGTTGCGCCTTGATCCGAATAATGTCCTTATCTACACAAACTTGGGACAGGATTACCTCGCTTTGAATCGCCCGGACGAGGCCAAGGCAACGTTTGAGCAAGCGGCGGCAAACCATCTTGATGACCCCTACCTCCACCTGAATATGTACTATCTAGCATTTTTGCAGGGAGACGTGGCCGCGATGCAGCATCAAGTGTCCTGGGCAATGGGCAAGCCGGGGACCGAGGATTTACTCCTCTCGGCTCACTCCGACACCGAAGCCTACAATGGACGTCTGGCCAAGGCGCGCGATTTGTCGCAACATGCCGTGGACTCAGCGAAGAGCAACGATGCAAGGGAAACTGCTGCGATCTGGGCGGTAAACCAGGCATTACGGGAGGCGGAGTTTGGAAACGCAACTCAAGCTCGGCAGTTCGCCAGTGCGGCACTTGCCTTAGCTCCGTTAGGCCGTGATGTGCAGTTGTTAGCCGCGCTGGCGCTGGCGCGGGCTGGGGATTCAGTTACAGCACAGAAGTTCGTAGACAAGTTAAACAGCGACTTCCCTCTAAGCACTATCTTGCAGCACTATTGGCTGCCTATCGTCCAAGCCGAAATTGAACTTGCACATGGTAATCCGACGAGAGCAATTGAAGTTTTGCACTCCGCGAGCACGTATGAATTGGGAGACCCACCTCAGTTTCAACCCGGAACGTTATACCCGGTTTACGTGCGTGGCCAGGCATATTTGCGGGCCGGGAACGGCACGGCCGCGGCTGAGGAGTTCCAGAAGATCATTGATCATCGCGGCATCGTGCTGAACTTTCCGCTGGGCGCGCTGGCGCATGCTGGCTTAGCCCGCGCCTGCGCCCTGTCGGGCGACACTGCCAGAGCCAAAGGTGCCTACCAGGATTTCTTCGCGCTCTGGAAAGATGCCGACCCCGCCATTCCCATCCTGAAGGAAGCCAAGGCAGAGTACGCGAAGTTGCAGTGATCCTGACTGTTCACTTCCTCGCAAACAAATTGTCCACCAGGACCCGCCCCATCGCTCCCCCGAACGCGCCCGCAATTCCCGGCACGAACGCAAGAAACGACTCATAGATCTGCGCTCGCTCCGGCTTCTGCGAAAGAAAAAAATATGCCAGCCACTCCACTACCGGCACGAACACTCCGACCAGCAGCACCCAGCGCCACGGCTTTCGCGGGCTCAGAATTCCAAGCAGCATGCAGGCCGCCAGCACCACCATCGCCGTCAGCAGCAAATCACCTACTTTGATGTCCAGCCATCCCGCCAGCATTCCCGATAACGCCGCCAGCAAATAATAAAACCCGTCACCGTCCGACTTCTTTTCTGGAAGAATCTCGCCCCAAGCTGTCGTCATATCCCCTATCTTATATCTGGCGAGTAAGTGTAAAACCCGCGCCCGCTCTTGCGTCCCAGCCAACCCGCATCCACCATCTTGATCAGCAGCGGACAAGGCCGGTACTTCGGATCCCCTAACCCATCCTGCAGCACCCGCATGATGTCCAGACACACGTCGAGCCCGATAAAGTCTGCCAGCGTCAGCGGCCCCATCGGATGCGCCATCCCCAGCTTGAAAACTTCATCCACAGCCTGCGCCGTCGCGACGCCTTCCATGACCGCGTACATCGCTTCGTTCAGCAGCGGCATCAGCACCCGGTTCGACACAAATCCCGGAGCGTCATTCACCTCCACCGGCGTCTTCTCCAGTTTTACCGCCAGCTCACGCACCGTCTCATACGTGGCCTGCGACGTCGCGAGCCCGCGAATCACTTCCACCAGCTTCATCACCGGCACCGGATTAAAGAAGTGCATCCCAGTGACCTTGTCGGCGCGCCCGGTCACCGCCCCAATCTTCGTGATCGAAATCGAAGACGTATTCGAAGCCAGGATCACCTCGAGCTTCATTATGCGATCCAGTTCGCGAAAAATCTCCGCCTTGATCTCAAACTTCTCCGTCGCCGCCTCGATCGCCAGATCGCATTCGCTCAGCTTTGCGCGATCCACCACCGCCGTAATCCGCCCCAGCGTGGACACCTTGTCGCCCGCCGTAATCTTATTCTTGGCGACTTCGCGATCCAGATTCTTCGCAATCGTATCGAGTCCGCGATCCAGAAATCGCTGCTCCACATCGCACAGGACGACGTTGAACCCGCACCGCGCAAACACGTGGGCAATCCCATTGCCCATCGTTCCCGCACCAATCACTCCCACCCGCCGAATCGCCATGATCGCCTCGCTTCGCCAAAGAAGGACTGGAAAGTTTAGCAGACTGGACTTTGGCCCCAGCCACCTGCGGTTTGTCCGCTCTTCACCGGGAATTACAGCGGAAAGTGCATCCCACAGTGCATCCCAACCGGTAGCAGCGTGCATCCCACCTTAGAAATATGCCAACCGACAGTGCCACGATCGTTTCACCCGGCTTGTCGACCGCCATCACCTCCAATACCACCTCTAACTATAAAGAGTACGTGAACCCCCAATGGGTCGCACTGCTCAACCTGCTCGGCATGAACGTCGAGTACGAGCGCTGTGTGGGTTGCGAGCTCTTCACGAAAGACGGTCGTCGCGTCCTCGACTTTTTGTCTGGCTACTGCGTTCACAATACCGGGCACAACCATCCCTACATCATTCAGGCGTTGAAAGACGAAATGGATCGGTGTGGTCCCGCGATGCTGCAAAGCCATGTGCCGGAGATCGCCGGCGACCTGGCGCGGCGCTTGTGTGAGTTGGCTGGCGGGGACTTGGAAAAAGTCTGCTTTGGCAGCAGTGGCAGCGAGGGCGTGGAGGCGGCAATCAAGTTTGCGCGAGCCAGCACCGGCCGCCCCGGTATTGTTTATGCGAACAGCAGTTTTCACGGCCTGACCGCGGGCGCGCTCTCGATCATGAACGACGAATTTTGGCGAGAGGGATTCGGTCCGCTGCTGCCGGATGCCCATGGAGTACCCTTCGGCGATATTGCCCTACTGGAGAATGCAGTCGCGAGCAAGCGGCACGCCGCGTTTATCGTCGAACCCCTTCAGGCGGAAGGTGGCATTCATGTGCCCGAGCGCGCCTACCTACAGCAAGTGCAAAAACTGTGCCGTCGGACGGGCACGCTTTTCGTGCTCGATGAAGTACAGACCGGAATGTATCGCACCGGAACTTTTTTGGCGGCGCACCAGTTTGATGTGCAACCCGACATGGTGGTATTGGCCAAGGCGCTCAGCGGCGGATTAATGCCTGTGAGCGCGGTTTTGATGACCAACAGGATTTATCATGCGGTGTATTCTTCGCTGAAGCGAGCCATCGTCCACACCTCCACCTTCAGCGAAAACAGTCTGTCGATGAGAGCTGGCCTGGCCACGCTGGATGTTCTGCAAGACAAACAACTCGGCCCGCGCGCGCTGCATCTTGGCGAATCGTTTCGCACGAAATTGCGCCGCGAGCTGGCGGGCTTCGGCATGGTGAACGAAGTGCGTGGCATGGGCCTCCTGAACGGAATCGAATTCGTCCCGCCGAAGAAATTGGCTTTCCGCGCCTTGTACGAAGCATTTAACAAAATCCATCCCGCCATGTTCGGGCAGATTGTCGTCATGCGGATGTTCCGTGAGAAAGGCATTCTCACCCAAATCTGCGGCAACAACTTCATGGTCCTGAAAGCCGCGCCGCCCCTGATGGTGACTTCCGAACAACTGGATGAATTCGTGGAGGCGATTCGCGACGTGGTTGAGATGGCACAGACATCGCTAACCTTCTGGACCGAAGCGCTGGCAATGGTGCGCCGCGCCGTCAGCATCTAGCTCAGACTTCAGCATTGCGGGAGCACGCTCGTGTAGGGACGGGCGCCCTCGCCCGTCCAGGCCGAGCGCAGCTCGGCAGTCTGTCTGTGGTCACCGCAACTCTGGGTTCGTTATTCTGGATTCGTTATTTCAGGTAGAAAAAGGAACATCATGCAGGCTTTTCGGGCAAGATCTCTGAGCGTTGCAGCGTTGGCCGTCCTTGCCTTAGCCCTGTTTCTCGCGGCCGCGGCGCCCCAACCTCAACCGCAAGCCGCTCCCGCGCCCGTCTCCGAAATTGTTCTGACCCTCGACCCGGCGCAATCCACCGTGCATTGGACAGTGGACAGCACTTTGCACATGGTCCATGGCACCTTTGTCCTGAAGAGCGGGACAGTACACTTCGATCCGGTAACATTGAAGGCTGGCGGAGAGATTGTCGTCGCTGCAACCAGCGGTGAAAGTGGAAGTAGTTCCCGCGACGCGCGCATGCACAAGGAAATCTTGGAGACACCAAAATATCCCGACGTGATCTTCCGCCCGACGCAAGTGGAGGGTAAAGTAGGCCTGTCAGGGGCATCCGACGTAAAGCTGGACGGTGTTTTTTCCATTCATGGCGCGGACCATAACCTCACCGCGCTGGTACATGCCGAGTTAACCGGAGATCGCTGGAGGGGCACCAGCAAATTCGAAGTGCCGTATGTAAAGTGGGGCATCAAAGACCCCAGCAATTTTCTGCTGAAAGTGAAGCCTGTCGTAAATGTGGAATTAGAATTGTCCGGCGAAGTCAAAGCCCCGAAATGAATTCTTGAGCGATCTTCCGGATTCAGTTTTGTCATCCTTCGCGAAGCGAAGGACCTGCTGTTTGTCGGCAGCGCTGGAGAACTGAGGATCTGCATGATGAGGCTGGCACGAAAAAACTGGAAGTTTTTTGGGGTGGGAGACGGGAATCGAACCCGCAACCGTCGGAGCCACAGTCCGATGCTCTACCGATTGAGCTACTCCCACCGCAGACACAGATAACGATTATAGCAATTGCCGCTAGAGTCCCGCTCTTCGCAGGCTCCTAATCCTGATATCATCGCCAGTCTCGACGGAGCAACCATGCGCAAGCTGATTCTCTCTCCGATTTTCCTTCTCTGCCTTCTGGCATTCTCCACCACCACAATGCCCGCACAACAGTCCGCCGTTCAGCAATACGATCTTGTGCTCGAAGGCGGGCGCGTGATGGATCCCGAAACCGGCCTGGATGCCCCACGTAACGTCGGTATCCGCGACGGAAAGATTATCCGCGTCTCGTCCGAGGCGTTGAGTGGGCGGCGCGTCGTTCATGCCAGCGGGCTGGTCGTCGCTCCGGGCTTCATTGATCTGCACCAGCACGGCCAGGACCTGGAAAGCCAGCGCGTCAAGGCGCTCGACGGTGTAGCCACGGCACTGGAAATGGAAATCGGTGTGCCCGACGTCGCCCAGTTCTTGAAAACCAAAGCAGGCCACTCGCTGATCAACTACGGCACCTCGGCGAGCCATGTGGCGGCGCGGGCCCTAGTGTTCGGCGCTCCGCTGTCACCCGGATCCACCAAGACCCATCCCGGCATTCCTGAGATCCTGCCGAAGAGCGGACCCGCGACCGACCAGGCCGCCACACCAGAACAGATCGAGGTCATGCGGGAGCAGTTACGGGCGGAGCTTGACGCTGGCGGCTTGGCGGTTGGGATGGGCATCCAGTACACGCCTGGAGCAACTCGGCTGGAGGTGATTGACATGTTCCGCCTCGCCGCCGAGCGGAGGCTGCCCGTCTACACCCACGTGCGCAGCACGGGCCGCGTCGAGCCCGGCTCCGCTATCGAGTCGATTAGCGAGGTAATCGGAGCGGCCGCCATCACGGGCGCTTCGCTGCATATCGTGCACATCAACAGCAGTTGCCTTCACGACTCGCTGGAGTGTCTCTCCATGGTAGAAGGAGCGCGCGCCCGCGGCTTGGATGTAACTACTGAGGCGTATCCCTACATCGCGGGCATGACCTCCGTGAATTCGGCGCTATTCAACCCAGGCTGGCGGGAAAAACTCGGCATCGGGTACGCCGACCTTGTACTTCCGGAAACTGGAGAGCACCTCACCAAGGAGCGATTCGATGAGCTGCACAATTCCAGCACGACGCGCTCGGTGCTGATTTTCGCCAATACGCAGGAAGTGGTCGACAGAGTGATTCCCCACCCTCTGGTAATGATCGCCAGCGACGGCGCCGAAGGCCATCCTCGCAATGCCGGAACCTATTCTCGCGTATTGGCACAATATGTACGGGGGAAAGGATCTATCACGCTCATGGACGCGATCCGCAAGATGAGCCTGATGCCAGCGCAGATGCTGGAGCGTTCAACTCCCGCAGCACGACAAAAAGGCAGACTGCAGGAGGGCGCCGACGCTGACATCGTGGTATTCGATGCAGGTACCATCAGCGACCGGTCCACGTTCGAGAAGCCCATGGAGCCAAGTATCGGCGTTCGCAATTTGGTAGTGGGAGGAACCGTGGTCGTCGATGAAGGCAAGATCGTTCCGGATGTGTTCCCTGGCCGAGCGCTGTTGGGGCCCGGAAGGGTCAGTTCCGTTAAGGGATTTTGATGATGGGACCGTTCCTTACCCTCTGCCCACGCCCATGTACTGGAATCCCATGGCGCGCAAGCGCGACGAGTCGAGCAGATTCTTGGTATCGATGATGATTGGTTGTTTCACCAGATGGCGGATCCTCGCGAAATCGAGCGTCCGGAACTCAGGCCAGCCCGTCGCGACGACAAGGGCATCCACTCCTTCGGCGACGCCGTAGGCGGATTCGCAGTATTTCACCGTAGCGTTCAATTGCAATCGTGCGTCGGGAATCGCCGCCGGATCGTAGGCCCGCACGCGCGCTCCCCCGGCCAGCAAATTCTGCGTGAGTTGAAGGGAAGCCGATCCTGCGACGGAGTTGGTGTTCGGCTTGAAAGCCAGCCCCAGAATGCCGACGTCTTTGTTCTGCACGGTTTTGAGAGCAGCGGCCACTTTCTGCAATAGCCGGTCGGCCAGGTTTAGATTCACTTCGCGGGCGGCATTCAGCACCTTCAGGTCGACGCGGTTCTCTCGTGCCAGCCCGGTCAGCGAGTCCATATCAGTCTCGGCAAAAATTCCACCCATGCCGGCGCCTGGTTGCAGACAGCGCGGCGCGATTTTCTTGTCCAGCCCCATGGCGAGTGCCAGGCTGACGGCATCGGCGTTCACGTGTTCGCACAGGCTCGCAATTTCGTTGATGAACGAAATCTTGGTTGCCAGGAATGCCGTGGTCGCTTCGCGCGTCAACTCCGCTGTTTCGTAATTCGTGACCAGCACCGGAACCCCGCGCATGACCAGGGGATGAAAAATCTGTTTCAGCGAAGAAACGGCCTCGCTCGAAGGCGTCCCGAGAATGATCCGGTCGGGCCAGTTGAAGTCTTCGACCGCGCATCCGTTGGTGAAGAACATGGGCTGGCACACCAGCAGACTCTTCAGCCCCTTGTCCTTCAATAATTTTTCAATCTTGGTGGTCGAACCTACGCGAACCGGCGTGACAATCGAAAGCACTTGGAAGCGGCCAGCCGCACCAGCGAGCCGAACTACGAGTTCTTCCAGCCCCTGGGCGGAATCCTCGGCGAGAAAAATCACCTGTGTCCGGCGCGCCAATTCTTCCGGGTCCACCGAATATATCAGCCGTCCCGAACGCACGTTGCGGCGGATCACTTCCTGAAGATTCTTTTCGAAGAAAGGTATGTTGCCCTTCGCCACTTCCATGATGCGCGTGCCGTCGGAGTGACAGCAGCAAACCGGCGTGCCGAAATCGGCAAGACAAGCGGAGATGACAGTGGCGAGGTAGCCGGATCCGTAAACCCCAATTTGCATATTCTCTCTTCCGATTCAACCCGCAGCCTGGGATCCGGCGCTTTGGTTTGTAGCCCGTTAAGTCTATGGTAATCCGGCAAATGGACTTGGCAACGGGTAGAAAGTACATGTCCCGCCGATCAGTGAAACAGGCCGCTAGTTAAGGGTTTTCAGGGGTTATTGCGGATTTTCTTGCGGACCTTTTTCCCGGCCTTTTCTTCCACTACGACTTTGACGACAATTGGCCGCGTCCCAGCGGCACCGGGGCCACATCCTGCCAGCAACCGTCTTCCTCGCGGACGAACATCAACTCTTTCACATCCACCTGGCGCTTGCCCGGAAACCGCGCCCAGCGCTCCCGCGCCATCAGGTATGCCGCGCGCGCCTGCTCATCCCGTTCCGTTTTCAAAATCGTGAGATGCGGAATATAGGGCCAAATCTCCTGGCAGCGAAGCCCCCTCCCACAGAGTTGATCGTGCAGTTCACGCATCCGATGCGCCGCCTGCTTCACCTCGATGAATACCGTCGGAGTCGTAGGCAAAAATGTTTCCACGTCTCCCAGATCGACGGTGAACGGAACCACGCGGCTACAAGCCTCCTCCAGAAATTCCAGCGCGGCCGTTTCGGTTCCCGTCAGCTCCCGCGGAGGGAGGATCGAGAGATGGGCCTCCATGTGGGCCGTAGTAGGGTGGAGTTCCCGGCGAAGTTGTTCCACAAACTCGCCAACCGGAGTGCGGATGTACGTTACTAATGCGTAGCGTGAACTGGGCATGTTTTCCGAAACCAAGATTATATCCCGAGCGCGGCACGACAGGCCAAGCCTCTCTTGGGAGTGTCGCGGATGTCATTAGCATCGCGTCATTTATAATCGAATCTCATATAATCGAACGTAGACGAAACGACAGTCGGGGCGTAGCGCAGCCTGGTAGCGCACCTGCCTTGGGCGCAGGGGGTCCGCGGTTCAAATCCGCGCGCCCCGACCAAATCAAATCGATCCCCTCATTTCAGTGGCTTGCAGACCGACATTCCGAAACTCTTGAACCGTATCGATGCGTAGTTTTCAGCCACGAAGGGTAGTGAAGACGAGTTCCAGGGTGGGAAGACGGGAGTGATTTTGCTGGAAACACAAACTTTTTGGCGCTGGCTGCGCATCGGGTTTTGGGCCTGTACTGTGATTTCCGTCGCCGTGGTACTTCGGCGCACGGTTGCTCTTGCGCACCCACCGCAATCTGCGCCGCCCGAGTTGGCCGCGCTCGATGCCGCATTTGCATCGCATGCAGCTCTCACCTTGGCGCATATTATTCCGGCGTTGGCTTTTGTGGTTGTGGCGCCGTTTGTCTACCTTCGACGTTTCGCCGCTGCGGCGTGGCCCGAACGCATTCTGTTTCCTATCGGAGCGGTAGTGGGTGTTACTGCCTACGCGATGAGCAATTATTCGGTTGGCGGTTGGGTGGAACGCTCTGCGGTTCTGTTCTTCAACAGTCTCTTTCTATTCTCGCTATTTCGCGCATGGCATTCGCGTCGCGAGTCAGTACTGAACTTGCGCTGGATGACACGGGCAATTGCAGTCCTTCTCGGCATCGCAACGACCCGCCCGGTGATGGGAATATTCTTCGCCACCCGTAGTCTCACCCACCTTTCACCAGAGCAATTCTTTGGTATCGCATTCTGGATCGGTTTCTCGATCAATACACTGATCGTTGAGCTCTGGCTTCGATCACACCAAGGACAATCTGAAATCGAAAGGATGGCAATGCGTTAGTTGTCATCATCGGGACCCGACGCGTAAACGGGCGAGAAATCGCTATTCACCGGAGGTTAGTCGGTTGTGAGCTTCGCTCCGCCAAAACGGGGCAGAGCCCCGTCACCACACAAGCGTCACCACATAAGCGATGAGCGGGACACCCCGCTACTTGCCGGCCCCAACCGGTTTTAGAACCGCTGTATTTCGCTCGTCAGCAGCGATCATTCGGTAGAACTTTTTTAGCTCGTCCATTTTGCTGACGGGAACACTCAGCTCCTTGATTTCCAGTGCACGCGTGTAGTGCAACATCTGCCCGCTCGCTTCAGTCTTACTGTGATAACTGCCAAAGCTGAACTCCACATCCATCGGAGTCGGCAACTCGTCCACCTCATAGCCCGGCGGCAGAGCGATATCGAAGCTATCGGTATCCCGTGACGGTCCTTCGAATTCGATCGGAAACTTTCTTGGCTCCTTTGTCTCCAGCACGCTCCACGACTTACTTCCCAGGACGCGCGGCCGCACCAGCAGCAGATTCCCCGCGCTCTTTGCGTAATTGTCGGACTGGAACGTGTAGTCGAAACCGAAAGGCTGGTCCGTGTGGTCTAGGTTGACCAGGCTCGCTCGCACAATTCGAAAACTGGAAAGCGAACCAGCCAGAAGGCTTTCGATCGGTTTGATTCGATCGGCGTTGTTCGTTACCGTCCGCAATCGCCAGCGCTCCGACCAAGCCCGATCTCCCAGTCGAACTTCTTTAACGTCGCCCTGCAACATCCCGTTCCCGTCGAGAGTAAGCTTGCCCACGCGCTGGATGCTGTTCATGGCCGACGGCTGTTGCGGCAACTCAACCAGATCGCCGCCGTCCGGCGTTACCAGGAGGCCGTAATTCGCTTGCAGATATCCTCCAATCTCGCCAAAGGGCGTCAGTTCGTTGGTCGGATCGAAGAAAAGAATCCTTCCCAGCCTGGGATGCTGTATCACGGCAATCAGCGACCGATCCTTCACCTCATCCGGCAGCTTGATTGCAAGAATCGCGTGATCAAATCCGGGGTTAGCTGGTGTGTCCCGTGTAACCGAGCCTCTTTGCGTGTTGATTATTACATGGTAGGAGTCCACACCAATCTCGCGCAGCATGGTACGCATCAGCGTCGCTTTGTCTTTGCAATCTCCATAGCGGTGCAAAAAAACATCCGAGGCGGGGTGCGGTTGAAGACCGCCGATGCCCAACTCGATGGCGACATAGCGGATGTCGTGCTGCACGAACCCGGCGATGGCTTGTATCTTCTGTAGCTGGGTGGTCCTCCCGGCCGTCAAACCGGTGATCTGTTGTTTGATCGGTTCGGAGGCGTCCATCTGTCCGCTCACCAGATTTCCATACCAATTCCCCATGCCCTGCCAATTGGCGATCTCGTTCTTCCGCAAGGAGCCACCGGCGGGGAAAAATGACACGATCATCTGGCCCGCCACGCCCCTCACCGGGGGCATCTCCGGCTCATGCCGGATCCCTTTGACATCGCTCACCACCCATTGCGATACATTCCCGCCCCCTTCGGCCGCCTTCACCTCAGGATAGGAAAGCCACGAGGCCTTGTACCCCCAGCCAATGGGAAGTTGCAGCGAAAAATGGCTCTCCCGCACGGGATCAGCTTCCTGGAAGTACCACACTTCCTGCAAAAAGAAAGGCTGCTCCTCCACTTCATATTCATAGCCAACGATGTTTCCCGGATCGGGCGCCGGAACGCGCAGTATCCTGTACCTGACGTCCGAGACCAATTCGCCGCCTTCGAACGGCGCGGCAAAATCGAACGCGTCTTTCTCTTTGACCTCGTAGTCCTTGCCTTGAGCTGGGATGCACCAGGCATGCAGACTGGTGATTTTTCGGCCCGGATTGAAATAGACGCTTACCGTGCCACGCTCTCGCCCTTCGGGCCGCAGAACTTTATAAGCGTCGCGCACGCGCTTCCTGATTTTGTCGACTGACAGAACGGTCACGTTGGTTTCGGAATACAACAACACCGCGTCGGTCTTCTCATCGTAGGAGGGCAACGTGACCCCGACCAGCGCACGCATCCAGTCCGGAGCGTTACTGGCCGCGGCCCGCGGCGCAATAGTCACAACCGATACAGCAAACCACAACACAACTAGCAGGGCTCGCCCGTAAGTTGCCAGGCTAGTTATTCGCCTAGTTATTAACTTAGTTACTCGCATGGATTTCTCCTGGCTGCAGCACGACCTGCACCCCATCGCCGTTCCTAACCGCCTGAAAAAAGTTCCGCAACACTGTGTAGTACTTCTGCTCAACCAGCAAAACGTCGATGGTCAGCTTCCTGGTCAGCCGGAGCGCTCCTGGGCGTTGCTCAACTTTCAAGCTGTAAGCCACCACTTTTCCATTTCGATCCTGCGGCGGTGGCACACTGCTTACCTGCCATCCCAGGGGAAGCTCGACGGTTATGTCATCCGCTTTCTGGTACGGATACTCAAAATAGATTGGCTGCACCCGGTTGGCGTGTTCAAAAACCCCCTTCTCCGCGGCGGTGAAGACTGCGGCAGGAATCATCACCCGCCTGCCGGCACTCGATGCCCAACCTGGAATCTTCAGGTTATATTCCGCAACCAGAGGTGTTTCCGAACTGGTCCACTCCGGTTTGTTGGTGAGTTCCGCCTCCGCGCCCACTGCAATTTGTTCCGTCACCAGCTCTTCCAGAAACTTCTTGCGCGCCACTTCGTCCGCGTTTCGCTCTTGCACCCGGTGGTACATGGCTTCCAGCCCGATGTAGGTGACGGTCAGCTTCCCTTCCAGATCGCCTGTGTCGGAGAGCTTCAGTTTTCCCACCCGCTCGATCCGCGACTCCGAGGCTTGCGGGAGAGTGGTCTCAATCCAGGTCCCACCGTCCTTATCCAGCCGCAACCCCGCGACGCCCGTTTCCGACCAGCTCAGCAGGCCATATGGCGTGAAAACCACGCCTGGATCAAGATAGAGATCTTTTCCCGTTCAGCTTGACCAGCACAACGTTGGTGTTCAATTTCGCGCTTTGCATCGTAACCGGAGTGAAAAAATAGCTTCTACGATCCGAAACCCAGCATCCGTAAGCTTCAAAACCCGCAGCTCGCGCCAGGCCAAGGAACAACCAAGCCAGTTGCTCGCCGTCGCCGTAGCCTCGCTTCCAAACTTCTTCTACGTTTTCTGCCGGCTTTTCTTTTGCGCGCTTTTGTTCCTGCTCGGTTTTTTGCACTTCGTAGGACTTGTTCCGGATCTGCTGCACTCGGTCATAAATCTTTCGCAGTTTCATGTCCTGCGAGTCACTGGGCGAGACGATTTGCGCCACCGCCTGCTCCATAGCCTTCCGCTTTCCGATGAAGCTTTCCAATTGTCCGTTTCGCGTCTTCCCGACGTTCTTCCAGAAGCTGTCCTGGTCCTTCCCGGCGAATCCTTCCTCATAGATAAAATCGACTCGCGACTTCAACTCTTCCGGAGGAGGCATGTAGTCTTCTGTCTGAAATGCCGGTATGTTGGTCGCTTCCATGCGGATGATATGGTCGGGAGCCTCTTTCGGAACGGCGCCGGGAGGCAGGGCATGCCAACTCCAACGCAGGGAAAACGAGCCCCTGTAGGGCTTTAACGAAAATTGCGCTTTCTTGGTGAACAACTCGTTGCTCAGAATCCAGTGGGAGTCGTAGATCAAATTCTCGGCTAAATCCGTGGTGAAGGAATATTCGATAATGCTCCCCACGTGTACGTCTGACAGAGTAAAAGTCTTCGCCAGATATTTCACTCCCTTCCCTTTCACCAGATATCTCTCGAAAACTTGACCGCCGAAGTCGGCGATCGAGCCGTCCGGTCTGATCGTCCGCGCCTTCACTTTCAGAACGTCCTGGCTTCCCTTCAAGAATGGAATCTCGACGTCGGCATACTTCCGGCCCTCTTCGGTCAGGATCTTGATCCGAAAATAGTCGTCTTCGTGGGAGGTGTACCCATTGTCGTCCCGGTCCACCTGCCGGTACAAAATGATGGCGGGCGCTCCCGGTGCCAGCGGCTCGCTCGTCATCTTGATCTCATCGGGCGAAACCGGCTGGAAGCCGATACCCGCCTTCGCTGTCCGCGTCGCTAACATAAAGATCGCAAGCCCTACCACCGCCAACTTGGCTAACCGGAACATAGTCATATGCCTCGAGGTGAATGCCTCTTCAACGGACGTGTCGAAAAGCAAGATTCGCTGCAGGGGGGAGCCACGAACTTCAGGGGGACGAGTAACGCTTTCCGTGGCGACAGCAGATCCGCCTTCTCCGAACTCTGTGCCCCCTCGAGCCAGAATCCGGCAACGCCTGAGTATAGCCCGAAGTTACGACCCGTCAAGCGAAAACGCCCCCTGCGTTGAGGCGGACGGTATTACTCCAATATCCTCGTGCAACGGACCATCTGCCCCAGGCTTACTTGTCTACATAAAACACTGTATGGAATGACGCGGCGAGACTGTAGCACCCTAACGCTTTCCATGGCCGACCGTGACCTCGCGGAAATACAGCTAGACCTTAAGGAAACACTCTCCCAGCTTAAGAGAGCGACGGATCCGAAGATTAGGCAACAGTTGCTTACGCAAATGAGGACCCTGTTGGCCGAAGCCGACCGCATTCTCCTTGAATCGGCAAACTAGTTCACCAGAGAATTCAAAGCAACCCACTACATGGCAGTCGTATGACTTGACAAAATGTTTACATTCGACGTTTGCTCCCCGTGCAAAAATGGCTGGAACCCAGGCGGGGTGCGGGGTTTCGGGTCCGCGCAACTGGCAAACATTCGCAGGAATCGCTTGACAATCTTTTTCCGAAGTAGCAGGATTTCCCGGCATCGCACGCACCAGGTTTCTTGGAGGAACAAGATGATCGTCCCAGCGGTACGCACTCTCCTTCTCTCAGCTTTGCTGGCGCTTCCTCTAGCGGCAGCAAACGACGCAACGCGAAACAGCGAGTCTCCCGATGTTCCAAAGAATCACAACGAATGGACCATAGCCCAACTTCAGGCGGAAATGGCCTCCGGCAAACTCACCTCAGCGGAACTGACCAGGGAATACATCGCGCGCATTATTGCGCTCGACCAGAATGGTCCTGGGGTTAACTCGGTGATCGAGCTGAATCCCGACGCGCTGGATATGGCGCGCCACGCCGACCAGTTGCGCCGGCACGGCATCGTGCTCGGGCCTTTGCACGGAATCCCGGTGCTGCTCAAGGACAACGTCGACACTGGCGACATGATGCAGACCACCGCGGGCTCATTCGCGCTGGTCGGAAAGCCGGCGCTTACGGACTCCACGGTCGCCGCCAACCTGCGCGCGGGTGGCGCAGTGATCCTCGGAAAAACGAATCTGTCGGAGTGGGCCAACTTCCGCTCCTTCGAATCCGTCAGCGGGTGGTCGGGCCGGGGTGGGCAGACGAATAACCCTTATGGCATCGATCGCAATCCCTGCGGCTCCAGTGCCGGCTCGGCTGCGGCCGTGTCGTCGAACTTCACCGCGGTATCGTTCGGGACGGAGACTGACGGCAGCATTGTGTGCCCCGCCAATGCGAGCGGCGTTGTCGGCATCAAGCCGACGGTGGGCCTCACCAGCCGCGCGGGCATTGTGCCGATCTCCCACATTCAGGACACTTTCGGTCCGCACGGCCGCACGGTGGCCGACGCGGCGGTGGCGCTGGGCGTGGTACAGAGCCGCACCTTCGACGGCCGCGATCCAGCGACCGGCGGCGTTCCGCTGGGATGGCAGGGCCGGTTCAAGCGTCCCAACAATATTCCCACCGACTATACTAAGTTCCTTAATCCTAACGGCCTGAAGGGCGCAAGACTGGGCCTGACGCGGCTCGGATTATTTGGCTTTGATCCATTCGTCCCAACGCCGCAGCCGGTGGTGGCAGCGTTCAAGGCCGCTTTCAAGGCGCTCACCGATGCGGGCGCGACCGTAATTGACCTGGATGCCGCGGGCTTCACATTTCCCAACGGCGGCACGGGTCCCGGTGAGTTCCTGATCTTGTGCTTCGATTTCAGGAATGACGTGCAAGCTTACTTCCACACCCGCGTCGGGGTTCCCATGGCCGGCAAGACTTTGAACGACGCCATCGCGTTCAATAACGCCCATGCGAATGCCGAGATGCCCTTCTTTAATCAGGACATCTGGGACTTGATTGCCACTATGCCAACCGGACCCGACGATCCGCAGCCGGCTTTCGGCGGCATGACTTACAATCAGGCGCTTGCCGCTGACAAGGACTTTGGGGTGAGCGGCATCGACGCCGCCCTGAGCCAGTTCAATCTCGACGCGGTGGTCACCGCTACCGACAACCCGCCGTGGTCCACCGACTTGATCTTTGGAGACCACTTTATTTTTGGTTCATCGGGTCTCGCGGCGCCGGAAGGTTATCCGATCGTGCAAGTGCCGGCGGCCATGGTGTTCGGAGCGCCAATGGGGATCAGCTTCTTCGGGACGGCGTTCAGCGAGCCGACTCTCATCAAACTCGCCTCCGGATTCGAGGCGGCCACCCACGTCCGCGCACATAACCTGCCCACATTCGCGCCGACGGTGCCGTTCGACCATATTTCCGGCACGACGTTGATCCCGCCGGATCAGCGCAACAAGCAGCCGAAGGTCAGCCGAAGTCAACCGGCGTCGCCATCAACTGCAACGAAGGAGCAAGGGAAAGAGCTCAGGCGGCCACATCACTTGTGATTTTGCGCGGGTGCCCTACTCATCGCGCACTCTGCGATGAGTAGGAGTCCGCCGCGGACAGGTAACCCTTTTTGCAGGGGGTCCTTCACTCTCGCAGCGCGACAACATGGATAGGGTGGCTAAAGACTGAGAGTTGATAACGGAAGGCTGACTGCTGAGTGTTGACTGCTGTTCCTACAGCTCGTACTTCTTCATGAGGTGCCGGAACGAGCGGTAGGAGATGCCGAGCACGTCGGCGGCCCTGACCTGCACGCCGTTGGTTTGTCCGAGCGCCGACTGCAAGAGCGAGCGCTCGATCTGCGCAACGTAGTTTTCCATGTTCACGCCCTCGGGCAGAACCGAGCCCGCGGCAATGGTCATGGGTATAGCGGTCTCGGCGCCGGCAGCCACGGCGCGAGCCTTCGGACGTTCCGCCGGCAACTCGACGCGCAACTCGCTTGTCGTTTCGAGCGCCACCGCGCGTTCAATTGTGTTTTCAAGTTGGCGCACGTTGCCCGGCCAGTCGTAACCAGTCAAAGCTTCGAGCGACGCCGCTTCGAGGCCGTGAATGCTCTTCCCTGCACCGGGCGCATATTTCTTCAGGAAGTGGTTCGCCAGCAGCGGTACATCCTCGCGGCGCTCACGCAAGCCCGGCACTCGAATGGGAATGACGTTCAGGCGATAGTAGAGGTCCTCGCGGAACGTGCCCTCGGTGACCTGCCGGTCGAGATCGCGGTTGGTGGCGGCGATGACGCGGACATCGACCGGAATTTCGCTGGTGCCGCCCACCGGACGGACGGTGCGTTCCTGAAGCACGCGCAGCAGTTTGACCTGCATGGGCATGGTCATCTCGCCGATCTCATCGAGAAAAATTGTGCCCTGGTCGGCGACTTCGAACAGTCCGCGCCGATTCTGGTTCGCTCCGGTGAAGGCGCCCTTCACGTAACCGAAGAGTTCACTTTCGAGCAGCGTCTCCGGGAACGCGCCGCAGTTCACCGAGACAAAAGCTTCTCCGGCTCGCGGCGAACATGTATGCACGGCCCGGGCAACGAGTTCTTTACCGGTTCCACTTTCTCCGAAGACCAGAATCGTGCTGCTGGTGGTGGCGACGGTGCGGATGGTCTGCTTCAGCTTTTCGAGCGCCGGGCTGGCGCCGACGATGTTGTCAAGCGAGTTGCGCGTGGCGGCGTCGCGGCGCAGGGCAAAGTTCTGCCGGCTGAGCGAAACTTTCGTGAGCGAGCGGGCAATGGCGAGTTTGACCTCGTCCACCAGTCCCGGACTCTTACGGATGTAATCGGTCGCGCCCCCCGCCTTGACCGCCTGCACGGCAGCTTCGTAGTCATCGACGGCAGTCATCAAAATGACTGCGGATTCGGGAGAGATCTGGTGTGCATGTCGCAGGACTTCGACTCCATCCACGCCCGGCATCTTGATGTCGCTAACAATCACGTCGAACAGTGCGCTGTCGATTTTGCGCTTGGCCGCTTCGCCACCGGTGACGGTTTCCACCTTGTGGCCATCGCGGCGCAGGGCAATATCGAGAAGTTCGCAGATCGAGCGCTCGTCGTCGCAGACGAGAATGTTACCCACGCGTTCCTCCTGCGGCTGCCAGCGCAGCTCCGGCAGATACCGATGCGGAGGAAGTTGTACCAGCGGCGCCCTGGTCGCCGTCATGCACATACTCCATGCGCCGCAACCGCACCACGAAGCTGGCGCCTTTGCCAACTTCCGAGCGCGCCCACACCTTGCCCTCATGCGCCTGGACAATCTGGTAGACGATAGCCAGTCCGAGGCCGGTTCCGCCTTCAAAGTTCGACTGGAAGGGCTCGAAGATTTTTTCCGTCTGCTGCGGGTTGATGCCGGGACCGGTATCGGCAAAGGCCATCTCCCAGTCAGGGCCGCGCTCGGTCAGGGCCACGGTCAGCGTTCCGCCTTTGTTAGTCGTCTTGATTGCGCGCACGGCGTTTTCGCAGAAGTTCCAGAACACCTGTTTGAGCTTGTCGCCATCGGCCAGCACCCAGGCTTCGGATTTCTGGAAGCTGCGCTCGAGCTTGATGCCGGCATTCTCGGCGGCGAGGCGGTGTTCGAGCAAAGTGAGTGTGTCCTCAAGCAGCGGAACCAGGTTCACGCGCTCGAAGCGATATTGCTTGCCCCGCGAGTAGGCCAGAAAATCGGTGATGATGTTGTTGAGGCGATCGGATTCGCGGATCACAATCTGCAGAAGGGCCCGCTCTTCGGAATTCAAGGCGGGCGCATCCGACAACATGCTGACCGAGCCCGCGATGGAGGTCAGGGGGTTGCGGATTTCGTGAGCGATGGCAGCCGCCAGGCGGCCCACGGCAGCCAAACGATCCTGCATGCGCACCTCGCGTTCCAGGCGGCGGATCTCGGTGAGGTCGTCGAATGAATAAACAAAGCCGAGGTCGCTGCTCGCACTCACGTTGAGCGCGGAGACCATCACGCGAAAAGTCTTGCGGAAGCCGTTGACGGCCTTGTAGCGGACCTCGGCATCGGCGCGGGCTACGCCGAAGTGAGGTAACGGATCCTGAAAGAGATCGGCTACAGAGCGTCCGCGCAACTCGGCTTCGGAGATCTCGAGCAGTTGCTGGGCCGCTCGATTGACCAGCGTGATTCGTCCATCGAGACCGGTCGTGATGACGCCACCGCTCATGGACTGCACAATATTTTCGTGGAGAGCCTGCAGATTTTCGAGCGCGCCACTGGCATCCTTCAATTGCACATCCACCTGGCGGAGTTTGCTCATCAGCAAGCCGGCCAGGTAGGCGATGGCGAAGTAGGCAAACAGGTTGACGAAGATCACTACCTGCAGCGCCTTCAGCTTGGGATGCGAGTTCGAGTAAGAGGGAATCACCAGGTAGTAGTCGAGTTCGAGGACGGTTCCGAACAGGATGAAAGCGAGGGCGGCGCTGAGATATCCCCAGCCCCGCGGCAACAGCATACAAGCCACAACGATGACCAGGGGATAGAGGAAATTTAGCGAACTGTCGATGCCGCCGGTTAGATGGACAACCAGCGTGACCATGGCCAGATCGGAGAGCACCTGGAGAATGGCCTGCAGGCGGTGCTCGCTCCAGACCGAAACCAGAAAAAGAAAAAACAGCGAGAGCACGAACCACAGCACCATCCCGGTGAGAAAAGGCATGATGGGCAGCGCGCTGGGAGTGAGGCGGATGACGGCGAGTTCGATGGCAAGCAGGACCATCAGGATCAGGATGCGAACCTTCACCAGCCAGGTCAGCCAATTTCGCTCGTCGGAGATGGAGTGCATAAAAGTCAGTCTTCAGCCGTCAGCCGTCAGCCGTCAGTAATTCGTCGCTAGCTCCCGACAATCGGAGTAGCTGACGGCTGAAGGCTGACGGCTGTCTTTGTCTATCCCGCCAGTTTTCCGATCATCGTGAACAACGGCATGTAAAGAGATATAACGATGCCCCCGATGCTGACGCCGAGCATGCCGATGATGACCGGCTCCAGCATGGCCAGCATGTCTTTGGTGGCCGAATCGACTTCGTCTTCATAGAAGTCCGCGATCTTCTGCAGCATGGAGTCCATGGCGCCGGTGGCTTCGCCAACGCCGATCATCTGGGTCACCATGTTGGGGAAGACGCCGCATTCGCGTAGCGGATCGACGATGGTGCGGCCTTCTTCGATCGCCTTGCGCACCTTCATCAGCGCTTCTTCAAGCACGGCATTGCCCGAGGTGCGGGCAGTAATGGCCAGGCCTTCGAGAATAGGAACGCCGGAGGTAATGAGCGTGCCCAGAGTTCGCGTGAAACGGGCGACTGCGATTTTGCGCAGCAGCATGCCGATGATGGGCAGCTTGAGCAGCATGGCGTCGAAGTAATAGCGCCCACGCGGGTGCTTGCGAATCTGCTTGACGCCAAAGACGACACCAACGCCCCCCACGATAAAGAACCACCAGAAATGACCCACGAAGGCACTGAGGCCGATGACGATGCGGGTCGGCAGCGGAAGCGCAACTCCCAATCCGACAAAGAGGTTCGCGAAGATCGGCACCACCCACTTGAGGAGCGCGGCCACGATCACCATGGCCAGGGAAACGACGGCGACCGGGTAGATCAGCGCCGACTTGACGGCCGCGCGCAGTTTGACCGCCTTTTCCACGTAGATCGCCAGGCGCTGCAGGATGATGTCGAGAATACCGCCCGTCTCGCCCGCCTCGATCATGTTGGTAGTCAGGTCGTCGAAGATAACCGGAAACCCGCGCATGGCATTGGCCAGCGTGGCGCCGCCTTCGACGGTGGTCCGGACACCGAGCAGCGTTTTTTGAAAAGCGGGATTCTCCTGGTTGGCGCCGAGAATCTCCAGGCACTGCACCAGCGGCAGACCGGCGTCAATCATGACGGAGAACTGGCGGAAGAACACCGCCACCTCCTTCACCTTGACCTTGCCGCTGCCAAAAGTGGGCAGGGAAAATTCCTTGCCCTTCTCCCGGATTGAGCCTGGAGTGATGCGCTCTCTCCGGAGTTGCGAGGCCAGTCCGTCCTTGGTCGAGGCTACGCGCTCTCCTTGAACTTTCTGGCCTGTAGCGGTCTTTCCCGAAAACGTAAAAACCGGCATGATGGTTTTCTCCTTAATCTGTATTCTGCCAATCTGTGTTCTGCCGACGTGGACTGCCCATTCTGCGCGCTGCCCCCGCCTTCATAATCCTTATGCTTGCGCTTTCCTGTTTCCAACCCCCGTTGTTCTACCGGGATTCTCGATTTCATCGCTTCGCAGGCGCGGCACCCTTGGCCAACGGAGCGGGAGCACCCCGGTTCACGAAAGTCGGGCCGCGCGCGATCATTTCCTGCAGTTCGTCCTGATTGCTGGAGCGCGTCAGCGCCATTTCCATTGTGATTTGCTTCTGGAAATACGCGATGGCGAGCGACTGGTTGAACGTCTGCATGCCGTACTTTTCCTGCCCGGACTGCATGGACGAGTAGATCTGGTGAATCTTGTCTTCGCGAATCAGGTTGCGCACAGCTGCATTGGGCACCAGGATTTCCATGCACATGGCGCGTCCTTTGCCGTCGATTTTTGGCAGCAGGCTTTGACACATGATGCCTTCGAGCACCAGCGAAAGCTGGGCGCGGATCTGCGATTGCTGGTGCGCCGGAAACACGTCGATCACACGGTTGATGGTGGAGGAGGCAGAGTTCGTGTGCAAGGTTCCAAAGGTGAGGTGGCCCGTTTCCGCGATACGCAGCGCGGACTCGATGGTTTCGAGGTCGCGCATTTCGCCGATCAGCACCACGTCCGGATCCTCACGAAGCGCGGCGCGCAGGGCATCGGTAAAGCTCTTGGTGTCCGAGTGCAATTCGCGCTGGTTGACCACGCAGTTCTTGTTCATGTGCACGAACTCGATCGGATCCTCAATGGTAAGGATGTGCTCGTGGCGCTCGGTATTGATCTTGTCGATCATGGCTGCCAGCGTCGTGGATTTGCCCGAACCGGTCGGCCCCGTCACCAGCACCAGCCCGCGCGGCTTGTCGCACATCTTGCTGACGACCGGAGGCAACCCCAGCTGGTTGAATGACTTGATCTCAAATGGAATCAGACGGAAGACGCAAGCCGAAGCGCCGCGCTGGTTGAAGACGTTGGCGCGGAAACGAGCCAATCCTTTTAGACCGAAGGAGAAATCCAATTCGAGGCTTTCTTCGAAACGGTGCTTTTGCGAATCGGTCATCACGCTATAGGCCAGTTGTTTGGTCTCGGCCGGCGTCAACTGCGGCAGATCAAGCGGCACCAGATGTCCGTGTACACGGATTTGCGGCGGCGAGTTGGTGGTGATGTGGAGGTCGCTTCCATTCATCTCCAGCATGCGGCGGAGCAGATCGCTGAGTGAGAGTGCCATAGTTTTTCTTTTTTCTTTCTTCTTTCTTCTTTCTTCCTTTTGCCGTTTCTAGTGGATCGTTTCGCGAGCCACCTCTTCGAGCGTGGTAAAGCCTTGGGCAACTTTGGTCAGTCCGCTGCGTCGCAGAGTGATCATGCCGCGTTCAATCGCTTTCTTCTTGAGTTCGAGGGCCGAGGCGCCGACCAGAACCAGTTCCCGGATCTCGTCATCCACTTCCATCACTTCGTACAGTCCGGTGCGCCCCTTGTAGCCGGTCTTGTTGCAGGTGGCGCAGCCTTTGCCCTTCATGATCTGTACTGTCTTGGCCTCTTCAGGCGTGAAGCCCTCGTCGATCAGGGCCTGTGGAGGCACTTCGACCGGCTCGGCACAGTCCTTGCAGATCCGCCGGATCAGCCGCTGAGCGCAGATCAGATGAACCGATGTCGCCACCAGGAAGGGCTCGATTCCCATGTTCATGAGACGCGTGATGGTTTCCGGAGCGCCATTGGTGTGCAGCGTGGATAAGACGAGGTGGCCGGTGAGTGCGGCCTTGATGGCGATTTCCGCGGTTTCAAAGTCGCGGATTTCGCCGACCAGAATGATGTTGGGGTCCTGGCGCAGGAAGGCGCGCAGGGCCGCCGCAAAATTCAGGCCGATCTGCTCCTTCATCTGCACCTGGTTCACGCCTGCCAGTTGGAACTCGACCGGGTCTTCTGCGGTCATGATGTTGGTATCGGGTTGGTTCAGTCGCGAGATGGAAGAGTAGAGCGTGTTGGTTTTGCCCGATCCGGTCGGCCCCGTGACCAGCACCATGCCGTAGGGCTTGAGGATAGCCTTCTCGAACTTGACCAGCGATTCCGCCTCGAAGCCGAGCTTGGTCATGTCGAGGCGCAAATTTTCCTTGTCCAACAACCGGAGGACAATCTTCTCGCCCCAGAGCGTAGGTAGAGTAGAGACGCGGAAATCGAGCTGCTTTTTCTTGCCGCCGATTTGCATCTTCAGCATGATGCGGCCGTCCTGCGGCAGCCGCTTTTCGCTGATGTCGAGCTTCGCCATGATCTTGAGGCGCGAAGTGATCGCGTCCTTCAGTTTCAGTGGCGGATTCATAATCAACTGCAGAATGCCGTCAATGCGGAAGCGGACCCGGAATTCTTTTTCGTAGGGCTCCATGTGGATGTCGCTGGCACCGCGCTTCACGGCATCCGTGAGCACCAGATTCACCAGTTTGACGATCGGAGCTTCGTCGGCCGCTTTCTCCAGTTCCTTGAGCTCTAGTTCCTGCTCTTCGGCCTGCACCTCGACATCGGTGCCCTCGCCCATGTCGTTCATGGACTGCATGACCTGCTCGAGCTCTTCCTCCTTGGAAGTGCCGTAGGCCTTATCGATGCCGATGATGATGGAGCTTTCCGACGCAACCACCGGCTCGATATTGAAGCCGGTCATGAACTTGATATCGTCCATCGCGAACACGTTGGTGGGATCCACCATGGCGATGGTGAGCGAGGCGCCGACGCGGCTCAACGGTAAAATCTGATAGCGTTTCGCGGTCTCGTAAGGAATCAGCTTGACCACGGCAGGGTCGATTTCAAAATAAGAAAGATTAATGGCAGGCACACCGTACTGGCGCGACAGAAAGTTGGTGACATCCTCGTCCGAAAGGAAGCCCAACTTCACCAGCGCGGAGGCGAGCCGGGAGTGAGAATCCTTCTGGAGCTTGGTTGCCTGTTCCAACTGCTCTGGGGTGATGACCTTTTCTTTGACGAGCAGGTCACCCAGCCGCTGCGACATATCTCTCCTGTATTTCCGTGAAGTCCGGAGTATGCGAAACCGCTGATTTCAGGGAGATCAGCGAGGAATCTTTCGCACTGACACAAATTGTCAACCCAATGACTATTCCGGAAAAGTGACTTAGGTACTTGTACTTCGCGGGAAGTGCGGTTTGCGCCCGATATTGACTGCATTTCTGCCAGAGATTCCCCATATTCGGGATGATTACCGCGCGGCAGACCATGTTCTTCGGTGCGGGACTGCGCTAACCACAGAAGAATTTCCCTGTGTACCCCTGTGGACCCCTGTGCCCCCTGTGGTTAAGGTTCTGGACTCGCAGCTAAAATGATGACTCTGGGTACTCCAACCTGGGCGCGCGCCATGAGCGAAACCAAACACGACGCGATCCGCGCGTACTATCACACATTATTTTCCGCCTGGGGACGCCAGCACTGGTGGCCGGCGCAATCGCGCTTTGAGATGATCGTCGGAGCATATTTAACGCAGAACACTTCATGGACAAACGTTAAGAAGGCGCTCGGCAACCTGCGGAAAGTGCGACTGCTGACCGTCAGCGGAATCCGGCGCACGCCTCAGCGTGAGCTTGAGCAATTAATTCGCCCGGCGGGTTACTTCCGGCAGAAAGCGCAGCGGCTGAAAACGTTTGTGAGCTTTCTCGATGAGCGTTACAGCGGATCGTTCGAGCGGATGTTCGCGCGGCCAACGGCCGAGCTCCGCGACGAATTGCTCGCGCTCAACGGTGTAGGGCCGGAAACCGCAGACTCGATTCTGTTGTATGCCGGCAATCACCCGGTCTTCGTTGTGGACGCTTACACGAGGCGAATTCTGGAGCGGCACCAGATTGTTTCCCGCGCGACCGGCTATGACGAGATTCGGCAACTGTTTGAGCAGGCGCTGGGCGAAAGCCCGCCCAAGCGGAGCTTGGACGGGGCACCCGCTGCGGCGGAGATCCGAACTGGACCAGCCAATACTGTGGTGGGACCGCGCGGCTCATCTCATCGCCCTTCGCGCGTGAGCACAGTCGAGCGCACCGCTCTGGTTCAGGTGTTCAATGAAATGCACGGGCTGATCGTCGCAGTCGGCAAGACTTACTGCCTAAAGTCACAACCGCAGTGTGAGCAATGTCCTTTGCAGAAGTTCCTTCCTGAGGCAAAGTGAATCGGCAAGAGTTCGGAGGCAGTGACAACATGAAATGGCGAGCACTTATTTTTCTCTTGGCGATACCAGCCTTTTGCCTGGGATTTGGCGACGGTGTTCGTGAGCAGTCGTTGCGTGAGGCCGCACAGGCTTCCGGAATGCTCATCGGCACAGCGGTGAGGCCGACTCAACTTTCCGAGGTGGCATACGCGTCCACGCTCGCCCGCGAGTTCAATATGCTGGAGCCGGAAGACGTCCTCAAGTGGGAGGTGGTGCATCCGGAGCAGCAGTCTTTCGATTTTTCTCAAGGAGACCAGATTATCGATTTCGCGGCCCGACACGGAATGAAGGTTCGCGGGCACACGCTGGTCTGGCATCAGCAGAATCCAAAATGGCTGACTGAAGGAAAGTACACTTCCGGCGAGCTCGCGCAAATTCTCGAGAAACACATTAAGACCGTAGTCGGACATTACCGGGGCAAGATATTCGCGTGGGATGTGGTCAATGAGGCCTTCGCCGAATTGCAGCCGGGAAAATTACGGAGCACGATCTGGCGAGACCAGCCCGGAATCGGCCTGGCGGGGAACGGTAGCTCCTATATTGAGCGCTGTTTCCGCTGGGCGCATGAAGCCGATCCTCAAGCTCTGCTGTTTTACAACGAGGCCGGGGCGGAAGCCGTGAACCCCAAGTCGGACGCGATCTACGCCATGGTCCGCAATTTCCGGCAGCGTGGCGTCCCCATCGACGGCGTGGGGCTTCAGATGCACATCGAGAACCTGCGCGCCGATGTTGTATCCATTTCTGCCAATATCAAGCGCTTCACGGCTCTGGGCGTGCAGGTCCATATCACCGAGATGGACGTCGCCCTGCCAGTCGATCGGAGCGGCAATCCTCACCCCGAGGACCTGCAAAGGCAGGCGGACATCTATCGCGGGGTTGCCACTGCCTGTCTGTCGCATCGCGGGTGCACGGCGATCCAGACATGGGGTTTCACGGACAAATATTCCTGGATCGGATGGCACTCGAAGCACACGCAAGGCGCGGCGTTGGTGTTTGATCGGAACTATCGCGCGAAGCCTGCCTACACAGCGCTGCGAGATGTGCTGGCAGCAGGGCGTCGTTAGTCGATGGTCGATGATCGTTGGTCGAGGGTCGTTCGTGGAGGGACGGGCGTCTCGCCCATCAGCAGTGTCGTGGCTGGGTCGAGGACGCCCGGCTCTCCCCTTACGACGAACCGCGAACAACCAACGACTAACGGCCAACGACGCCCTATAATGTGATTCATCCTTGGCCGCACCGAATCCAATTCGCGACGAAACCAAGACCTCTGGCCGCCGGACGTTCGTGATCACGCTGGCGATCGGCGCTTTTCTGCTGCTCGCAGTCCTCGTGCTACAGGCCTCGTTCAATCTGAAGTTCATCAGCCCCGACACCAATCAGGAGCTTCTTTTTTTCGTTGGACTGAGCGCACTGATCTTCTCTGCGTTCGTTGCCCTGACACTCGTTCTCGGACGCAATCTGCTGAAACTCTATGCCGAACGGCGGCAGGGCGTAGCTGGTTCAAAATTCCGCACACGGCTGGTAGTGGTCAGCCTTCTGCTGTCCTTTTTGCCCGTGCTTGCGATGTTCTGGTTCTCCTACGGGCTGCTGAACCGCTCGATCGACAAGTGGTTTTCCCAACCGGTCGAGGAAGTGCGGGCGGACACGGCGGCGATGGCGGCTCTGCTCTATGACTACGCTGGACAGAACGCTACGTCGGAGGCGCAATCCATTGCGCAGTCGGAAGAATTTCAAAGAGCCTTCGCGAACGGAATTGTTTCTGAAGCTAATGCGGAACTTCGGGAGCACATCCCGACGCTGCGGGGCGGATTTGTTCTAGCGCTAATGAATGGCAACGTGGCAGCCAGCCTCAATACTCCGGCGGCTTGGCTCAATATGAAGGCCAGCTTGCCGGTGCAGGCGGCCCTGCTCGGGGAGCATCCTCATTTCCAGTGGGGACAGACGGATTACATCGTTGCGGCAGCGAAGCTCAAACACGGCGCCGTGCTCGTCGCCATGCCGCTTCCGCCAAAATTTGCCGAGACAGCCAGGCAAATTCAGGATAGCCAGAAGCGCTACATCGAACTGGCCGCGAAGAGAAAACTGTTTCGGCGGACTTATATAGGGTTCCTGCTGCTGCTGACCGTGTTAGTGCTGTTCGCTTCGACCTGGCTCGCGCTCCTGCTTTCGAAGTTGGTCAATCGTCCGGTCGCAGCGCTGGCGGCAGGTACGGAGGCCATCTCTAAAGGGCAACTGGACTACCGCGTCGATATCCGCGCCACTGACGAACTGGCCGAACTGGTGCAGTCTTTCAATAGCATGGCGGAACAGCTCGAATCCAGCCGCCACCAGATTGAAGCCTCCAGTCGCGACGTAGGCAATGCGAACGAGGCGCTGGAAAGAAGACGCCGGTACATCGAAACGGTCCTGGAAAGTATTCCGACTGGTGTGATTTCGATTGACGCGGCGCGCCGTGTAACATTGGCCAACGCCGCTTTCTCCCGTATGTTTTATCTGGAGCGGAGCGAGTACGTGAGTCCGGCGACGCTGGTAAACCTCCCGCTGCGGGACGTGATGCCCGCCGACGTGCTCGCGGACCTGGAACCTCTGCTCCGCCGTGCCGATCGTATGGGCATCACGGCGGCCAACATCGAACTTGCCCTGCCCCGAGCTCAGTTGAATGTCGCCGTAACCGTGTCCGCGCTGCGGCACGCCGCCGACGCCGACGAGGGACTGGGATACGTGCTGGTATTCGAAGACTTGTCGGACCTGCTGCGAGCCCAGAAACAGGCAGCCTGGCGAGAGGTGGCGCGGCGCGTGGCGCACGAGATCAAGAACCCGCTGACCCCGATCGCGCTTTCCGCCGAGCGCATTCATCGCCATTTGAGACGCGGCACGGCGCCCGACGCAGCCTCACTCGAGGTGATCCGCACCTGCGCGGAAACCATCCGGAACGCCGTCGAAACCGTGCGTGCGCTGGTAGACGAGTTTTCGGTGCTGGCGCGTTTTCCCGCATCGCGGCCTCAACCCGCCAGCTTGAATGATCTGGTGGAGGGCGCGCTCATCATGTTCAATGGGCGACTGGAGGGCATTCGCGTACGTACGGAATTGGCGCACGATCTCCCGGCGGTGATGGCCGACCCGGAAGCGATCAAGCGCGCGGTCGCGAACCTGGTGGATAACGCGGCGGAGGCGATGCAGGATGCGATCCTGAAAGAGATTACGATTTCAACCTCGCTGGTGGCCAGCCGCGATGCCGTCGAACTGGTTGTCTCCGATACCGGGCAGGGAGTTTCGCGCGACGTGAAGGAACGGCTGTTCCTGCCGTACTTTTCCACCAAGCAACGCGGCACGGGGCTGGGTCTGGCCATCGTGAGCAGAATTGTGGAAGACCATCATGGTTCGATCCGCGTGGAAGAAAACAAGCCGGTCGGCAGCCGCTTCGTTGTCGAACTGCCCGTAGCCGTTGAAACAATCAGCGCTCCGGCAGCGAGCTAGCAGCTGTGACCACGTGACAGGCTATATCGTGGAGCGACGGATGTCTCGCCCGTCAGCAGCCTGGTGGCCAGGCGAGGGCGCCCGGCTCTCCACCAGCATGCGTCGTTAAGCTAAAGCTATGGCACACATCCTGATCGTCGATGACGAATCCGGTATCCGCGAATCCTTGCGCGGCGTGCTCGAGGACGAAGGATACAAAACCAGCGTCAGCCCGAGCGGCGAAGACTGTCTCGAGTTGCTGCGCAAGAGCAGCTTCGACCTGATCCTGCTCGATGTGTGGCTGACCGGGATCGACGGGCTGGAAGTGCTGGAGAGGATCCGCGAACTTCAGGATCCACCGGAGGTCATCATGATCTCGGGGCACGGGACCATCGAAACGGCCGTGCGCGCCACCAAGCTGGGCGCTTACGATTTTGCGGAAAAGCCGCTATCGCTCGAAAAGACGCTCATCCTGGTAAAAAACGCGATCGAAGCACGGCGGCTGCGGCGTGAGAATCTCGATCTGCGGAAGCAACTCCAGTCGAAGAGCGTGATTGTGGGCGACAGTGTTCCCATGAAGGCGCTGCGCCAGCAGATTGCGCTGATGGCACCTACCAACGGACGCGTGCTGATCTACGGCGAATCGGGCACCGGCAAAGAACTGGTCGCGCATGCCATCCACATGCAGAGCCCGCGCAAAGATGAAATGTTTGTCGAGATGAACTGCGCCGCGATTCCCGAAGACCTGATCGACAGTGAACTCTTTGGTCATCGCAAGTCGTCGTTTCCGGGAGCCACGGCGGACAAGGAAGGCAAGTTTCAGAAGGCCGATCGCGGAACTTTGTTTCTGGATGAAGTCGGCGACATGAGTCTGAAGACGCAGTCCAAGGTCTTGCGCACCCTGGAACAACAGCGATTCATTCCGGTGGGCAGCGACAACCCAGTCACCGTGGACGTGCGCGTAATTGCTTCCACCAACAAAGACCTGGAGGAAGAAATTGCCAAGGGGAACTTCCGCGAGGATCTTTTCTATCGCCTGAACGTGATTCCGTTTGTAGTGCCGCCGCTGCGCGAACGCAAGGAAGACATCCCATTGTTTGCGCGACACTTTCTCAAGGAATTTGCCTCGGCCTATGGCCGCCGTCCACGAGAGATCACCGACGATGCGATCGATTCCCTGATGCGCTACGCCTGGCCGGGGAACGTCCGCGAACTGCGGAATGTGATCGAGCGCATCGTGATCATGAATCCCACCACTTCGCGATTTGAACGCAAGCATCTTCCGCCTCTGGTGCACCGCGACGGCAGCCGCCGGATAGTGGGCACTGAGGGTTCCACGCTGCACCAGGCGCGCGCGGCGTATGAGCGCGACTACATTCTAAAAAAGCTGGACGAGAACCATGGCAACGTCAGCCGCACCGCGGAAGTGCTCGGTCTCGAGCGCAGCCATTTGTATCGCAAGATGAAGAGTCTGGGAATTGCGGCAAAGGAGTAGGACAGGTCCCAGGTGTCAGGAAAACCGAGGCCACCGATTTGCGCGTGGGTTTTCCTGAAACCTGACACCTGACACCTGAGACCTATCTCTTCAGCATGTGAATCTCTGTTCCGTTCTTGTGAAACTGGACTTCGTCCATCAACTGATTGATCAGGTAGATGCCGCGTCCGTGACTCGCATAGATGTTCTCGCCGTGGCAGGGATTGGAAATCTTGGTGGGATCGAAACCGGCGCCGGGATCGCGCACTATGATCAGGATTCCCTGCTTCTCGTCGCAGGCCACGTCGCATTCGATAATCTTTGATGGATCGTTTTTCGCTCCATGCACGACGGCATTGGCCAGGGCTTCGGTCAACGCGAGTTCAATGTCGTCTTCGTGTCCTGGAGCGCATTTCATTTCCCGCACCACATCCATCACGCTTCGGACGACCGGGTCCACCGCGTCGCGATCGGCGGAAAGCGTCACGCTCAGCTTGAGATCAAGCTTATCCGCGTCGAAGCTACAAGATTGTGGCGGTTGCTCTGAGGTTGAGGAAGAATCTTCCATAAGCGGTTGTGGGCTTTGGCACCGGCCTTTCTATTAACGTTCTATTAACTAAGATGCACGGAGCCGCTGACAGATTCTAGGGATTTAGGGCCTAAGATGCAAACTCTATCTGGATTCGCGGGCAACCGTTAGCTTATTACGTCGGCGGAATAACAAAGGTCGTAGGCGCCTAACGACCCGAAACTCCAGTAGAGACGGGGCTTGCCCGTCTCGCTCGGCGGCGCAAGGCGCGGCAAGCCGCGTTTCTACGAGAGCTCTACGACTCCGGATCCGGCGGACCTCCGATCTGCTGTAGTTGACGCCGCCAATCCAGTTCTTCCACAAAGTTTCGTGAATCGCGCCATCCCGCCTTGACCTTTACGAAGAGCTCGAGAAAAACTTTGGTCCCTACCATCTTCTCTATATCGAGGCGGGCGTCGGTCCCAATCTTCTTGAGCATCTGTCCGCCTTTGCCGAGCAGAATGGCTTTTTGGCCATCGCGTTCGCAAAAGATCGCCGCCGCAATTCGCGTCAGCCTCGGACTCTCTTCAAACTGCTCGATGAGAACCGAGACCGCGTGCGGCACCTCTTCATGCGTCTGCATGAGAACATGCTCGCGGATCAACTCCGCCGCCATGAACCGCGCCGGCTGATCGGTAATCTGATCCTCGGGAAAATAGCGTGGGCCGTTGGGCAGAGCCTTCAGGACGCATGACAGCAATTCGTCGAGGCCCTTCTTTTTGAGGGCGGAGATGGGGACGATCTCCTTGAAATCGTGCAGCGTTCGGAACTGTGCGATCAGCGGCAGCAGTTTAGTCTTGTCGGCCAGCAGATCAATTTTGTTGAGCAGCAGAAAGACCGGAGTGCCCGCCTTTTTCGCGAGATCGAGGACGAAGGCATCTTCACGGTCCCACTTTTTCTTGGCGTCGACGATCATCAGAATCAATTCGCAGCCTTCGAGCGCCTCGCGCACCTCGGACATCATCTTGCGCCCGAGCGAGGAGCCGGACTGGTGAACTCCAGGCGTATCGATGAGCACGATTTGCCCTGCCTCGCGTCCTTTCTGCTTGGGGACGTTGATGATTCCGAGGATGCGGTTGCGCGTGGTCTGAGGCTTCGGCGAAATGATGGCCAGTTTCTCGCCTACCAGGGCATTCAGCAGCGTGCTCTTGCCCGCGTTGGGGCGGCCGAGAATGCAAACGAATCCGGAGTGGAAGGACATTAGGATTAGGCTACTAGCTTCTGGAAAACCGCCGCTCGGGGCCCTTGATGGCTATCTATCTAGTTGAGGGTGGCGGACCCCGTCTCTCGCCGATGTTTACTACCTGGTACCCCCACCCCCTCCCCCTTGGTCTAATGAAATCATGGGCTTGGCGGGAATTCTTTGTTTCGGTCTTTGAATCCAAAGGACTTATATTAAAGTATTCCGGAATAAGGACTTAGCTCCTAAAATAGCGCCGAAACGGATTTGGGGCAGTTTCGAGGGCCGTCTTGGTGGACGGACTTCGAAACTGCCCCAATCAGATTTCTATTTTCGCGGACGGCGGGTTAAAAGTCAATGATTTTGATTGCGGATGATTTGCGGCGAAAAAGTTAGGCGTCAGATTGGGAGGAAGTGCGCGACCCCTTGCAGCAAGTTCTCAAGGTGAAGATCGATAGCGCGCCGCGCAAGAGGGAGGCCACTCTGGAGTTGGCGGTGTGGCAGGCCACTTCTCCAAAAAACGTGAGAAGTGGCGCACCCCCCCGGTTATTTCAGGCAATGTTAAAGGACAAACCCGCGTCATACTTCGTCGTTAAAGTGGCCACCCGCCCAACGATCAAACGTCAGGGCTAGAGACAATGAGTGTGTAATCGCGATTTATCGTCAATTGAGCCTGTAGAATAACGCCGTGCCTCATGCCATCGAGCATATGACCCTCGTGCTATTCGCACTGAGCATTTCGGCGACTGCTGGGCAATGGCAGGGCGAGTCCAGATTTGCTCAACAAAAGGGTGGCGGCGAGGTCTTCAAGCTGGATACAGCGGAGCGCCACCGCGTGATTGCTGCGGCGGGCGCGATTCTAAAGAAACACTATATTGAGCGGGACACCGGGCAGAAGATGGCGGACGCGCTGCTGGTGCACGAAAAGAGCGGCGATGACGACGCCGTGACGGATGGTGCGGCCTTTGCCGCTCTGCTGACTCGGCAGATGAGGGATGTAAGCCCAGACAGGCACCTGACACTGGACTACAGCCAAGCCCCTCTGCCACAGCGCCCGACCGGACAAACGCCGGAAGGCCTTGCTCGCTATCGGGAAGCAATGAAGCAGCAAAACTGTACATTCGAAAGGGTCGAGATCCTGCCGCGCAATATTGGCTATCTGAAGCTCAATTCGTTTCCCGATGTTTCTGTATGCCAGCGAACGGCGGCGGCTGCGATGGCTTCTCTGAACCATGCGGACGCGATCATCTTTGATCTGCGGGACAACCGCGGCGGCGAGCCGACCATGGTCGCGCTGATGGCTTCATACCTCTTCGACCGTCCAGAGTACTGGTACAACCCGAGGGAAAATACGACAGAGCGGTCCTGGACGCACTCGCCTGTTCCAGGAAGCAGACTGGCGGACAAGTCGGTATTCGTATTGACGTCAGGCTCGACTTATTCCGGCGCAGAGCAATTCAGCTACGACCTGAAAGTGCTAAAACGCGCCACGCTTGTGGGTGAGACGACAGGTGGTGGTGCACATTCGGGGGTTTGGCATCGCATTGATGATCACTTCGGAATGGGTATTCCTGAAACGAAATCGATCAATCCCTTCTCCAAGACCGACTGGGCAGAGGTCGGGGTGGAGCCGGATGTGAAGGTGAAGGCTGCGGACGCACTGGAGACGGCCGTGAAACTGGCGGAGAGCAAGCTACGGAAGAAGTAGGGGGCTATCGAAAGTTCCCGGCCGAGAGGCGATTCGGAAGTTAACTGTTGTCAACAGGCGACTGTGACAATGTCGACGGTGTCAAGCACTTTTAGGGCGCACTAGCCCGTGCACTCCGAAGAGCGCGACGTTAGGATGGGGCACCCGTCGTTATAGTTCCTCATTGGCCCACCCGCCTCTTTGAGAAGTGGCCCGCGATGCTGTCGCCACAAGGCGCGGTTTCGGTTCTCCGCAGGCCACTTCTCAAAAGCGAGAAGTGGCGCACCCGGCCGAGAGGCGATTCGGAAGTTAACTGTTGTCAGCAGGCGTCAAACCTGAGGCATGCCTGAGGCATGTGGGATACGACGGTTTGAACTGAAAGCCTTCACACCAGTCACCCGAAGTATTCGTTCCAGGTGGCGATTTTTCCTTCAACCAAATGCACAAGGATAGCGTCATGGGTCGTCGCTCTTTTGCGGTCTCTCTTGCGAGTGACGGTCCAATCCCACTGGATAGCCAGCCTGGTTCCGTCCTCGGAGAGAAACATCTCGTTCACCGTGACCTTCAGATCAGTGAAATTCTTGAAATAGTCAAGGATCGCGCTCTGCATGTTCTTCTTGACCACGTGACCTCCGGGAGAAAACAACTCTCCGTTCGGTAGCCAATCGTCGGCAGCGATGGCAAAATCGCGCTTTTCCCACGCTTGCACTTGACGGTTCACGAGCGCGCGTAGCTGCGCGCTGTCGTTCTTGGTGGGTTCCTCTGCCCGGCTCATTCGCTTCTTCTCCCCCCGTCAATCGTAACAACCCGACCTGGGACACGGGGGTTTTGAGTGTAATCGCGATTATCAACAGCAGCACGGAGCGCGCTACTCCAGAGTCTGTTTCGAGTATGCCCAGCCGCTAATTCGCCATCCTGCTGACGTGCGCCTCAGTGCTACCGCGAAAGATGCCGTCTCCTTGATCGATTTGCCATGTTGCTTATACGTATACGTCATCGGAGCGACAAAATATGCGTGATCTCCATTCACGTCAACGGTCTGTGGCGTTCCGAGCGCGCCGCCGTCGGGCGTGATTCCGCTCTTGTCGTTATACGCGAGAAATCCCTTCCACCAATCTGCGCATGCAGTTGGGCCGTGCCACTCATGCGGTGGAAATTCGTCGAGAATTGAAGCCTGCGAGTCGCATAAGCCGAGCGCGACCTGCACCTTCTCAGGATGCTGGGAGTCGAGATTGTCAAAGTAACGATTCACCACCTCCACTACATCGCTCTTGTCGGAGGCAAAACTCACTGGCGGACCCATGGCAATTGCGAACAAAATCGTCAAAATGCTAGCGGCCCGTTTAGAGTTCATAACTCCTCCGTTGTATTCGCCGTGGAGTATACGCCGGGTGCCCCATCCTTGCGCGTTCCGTGCGCAAGGGTGGGATTCCACAGCTGTCTAATCCACGGGACTTTGATCGCCCGATGCCCCGTCAAACACCCACAGCCCCGACATCAGTGGAATCCCACCCCTTCGACTCCGCTCAGGGCAGGCTCTAACGTCGAAGAGCGCGACGTTAGGATGGGGCACCCGGCAGTTTCACCGATTTTACGAAGAATGAAGGGCTCGGCGCGCTTTCGAATAGTCGCCGGTGGGGCTTCTCCAGTTGCTGGCCAGCGTTCCGATTGCCCAGAACACCGCAAAGACTAGAAACTGCTTGCTGCCGGGAATCCCCGCTTTCCATGCGTAGAACGTGCTTAGCGTCGGAACCACTGCGGACGACGTTACTCCTGCCGACCACATGATTGCCTTGGCCATCGGGCTGGCGTTTTGCATTGAGGCCTTCTCCGTTTGCACTCCAAAGAAGGGGAGATGCTCGAACACCCATCGCAGGCCGAGGGGATAGCCCTCGGGGTGTTCGGTTCCTCCGACGGTATAGAAGGCGAAGCGGATGCCGAGAATTCTTCCGACCGCCCAGTGGGCGATGCTGTGGCAGAAGAAGTAGAAGAGGGTCCAGGCGGCGAGCATGGCTATGATAGCTGCGAGTTTCGAGTGGGCGGATTGCGCCAGAGCGAGAGCGGCGCAAGCAGCTGCGAGCCCGGCGATCTGCACGGTATTTCCGGAAATGATGGAGACACGGCCAAAGATCTTTCGTCGCGGAAATGAATTTGAGGCATTCATATCGGCCGCTGACTGTACGGCAAAACGCTAGTGTCTCACGTTTGTTATCCTCGCTCGATGTGGGGGATAAGGATGCAAATGAAGTCTGCAGCCGAGTCGTTGCCGGCGAACACTCCCGCCCAAGCGGAGCTTGGACGGGCCACCCCGAAGATTAGGGGTTGCATAAGCCGGCCCCTCACCTCACGGCAAGGGGCCGCGTGCCAATCTACCGCAGACCACCAGACGCCAGCAACGTCTCGCCCGTCACCCAGGCAGAATCCTCTGATGCGAGGAAAACTGCAACCGGCGCGATATCGGACGGCTGCGCGATGCGGCCCAGTGGAGTCTGCGCCTCAAAGCCTTTCTGGAAGTCGCTTCCGATGACGCCCGCCGCGTGGGCGCCCTCCGTCTCTACAACTCCAGGATTGATGGAGTTCACCCGGATTTTCCTCGGCCCTAGTTCCTTCGCCAGTGTCCGCGTGACGGCGTCCACCGCGCCCTTGGTGGCCGTATAGACGGACGTAGTTGGCGCCGTCAGCGAGCTCGCGACCGAACCGATGTTGATCACACTGCCGCCGTCGGCACCGAAATGCCTGGCTGCTTCCTGCGTGGCCAGAATAAGTCCCAGGACATTCGTGTCGAACATGTGGTGAAACTGTTCCTCAGTAACCTGATCGAGGGGAGCAAACCCGTAGACGCCTGCATTGTTCACCAGCACATCCAGACGTCCAAACGCTTTCTTAGTGTCCGCGAAAAGGCGCTGTACATCCTTCGCTTTCGAGACATCTCCGTGGATGGCGATGGCCTTCCCGCCCTTGGCTTTGATCTCCGAGACCACGCGCTCCGCACTCTCCTTGCTGGAGGCGTAGTTGACGACGACGGCCGCGCCTTCTGCCGCCAAACCCTTCGCGATACCTGCCCCAATACCCTTCGATGAACCGGTCACCACCGCTACTTTATTGGTTAGCTTCCCCATGGATTTCCTCCGTTTGATTTGCTGTCGATTCGACACTTCGATAACTGTCTAATTGATGACACTAGACACGGCGAGGATTCAAATCGGCAGCCTAAATCTCGGCGAGGTGGTCGAGGTAAGCCTGCAAGACATCGCGCTGCAATGTGAGGTTGGCGAACTTGCCCTGGCGGGCGATTTCGATGAGGCCTGCCGCCTCCAATTCTTTCATGTGGTGCGAAAGCGTGGCGGCGCTAATGGGTTGTCTAGCGCGGACATCGGCGCAGGCTGTGCAGCGACGGGCGGCGATCTGCTTGAATATCTTGTAGCGGCGCGGGTCGGCGAGGGCACGCGAAATCAGGGCGAACTGCCGGTCGGTCAGTCGAACTCGCTTTCCGTTTTTCATGTTGCAAAACTTACCGTCTCCGACACCCCGCCAGTCGGCGCAGAGCCGACTCTACGTTGCCCGTTCTATTTGCGGGTGCCCCATTCATTCGCAAAGAACGCGAATGAATGGGGCACCCGCTTCTTGTTATATCAACTTCATCTGCTTGGGCTCGGCCGTCGTGATGCGCACTCGCTCCACCCTTCGATCGGTTGAGTCCAGGACTTCGAACTTCAGGCCTTCGTCTTCGATGACTTCGCCCTTCTTTGGGATTCTTCCCGCAAGTTCGCTGACCAGGCCGGCGATGGTGGACGACTCATGGCCTTCCGGGCGCATGCCGAAGAGTTCATCGAGGCGGTCGACGTCCATGTTGCCGGGGACGATGTAGGAATGATCGTTTTCCTGCACGACTTGCGCTTTCTCGTGCTCATCGCCAATTTCACCGACGATCTCTTCCACGAGGTCTTCGATGGTCACGAGGCCGGCGACCCCGCCGTATTCATCCACGACAATCACCATGCGGATGTTACTGCGCTGCATCTCGCGTAGTAGGTCACTTACTAACTTGCTTTCCGGGACGAAGTAAACGTCTTTTCGCATGAGGCTCGCTACCGTCCGCGTGTGCGCCTCGGAGTCGGGGACTTGCAGCACGTCCTGGGTGTGGAGGATGCCTTTGATATTGTGAATGGAACCTTCGTACACGGGAATGCGCGAGAACGGCTTGACTCTGAGTAACTCGACTATCTTCTCTACGGTGTAGTCCGACGGGACGGCCACGATCTCCGGCCGCGGTTTCATCGCCTCGCGAACCGTTTTACCGCTGAACTCCACCACCGACTGGATCAGGTCGCGATCGCCTTCCTGAATAATGCCTTCTTCCTGTCCCGCTTCAATCAACGCATCGACGGCTTCGGAGGATGTTTCCGGGGCCGCGTCGGCGTGCTCTCGGGTGAGTGCGGCAACGGACTGACAGAATCCGAGGACCAGCGTTATTGGCAAGACCAGGTAGATCAGAATGCGTAAGGGTAGAGTCCAGTCCGCGAGCCACCGGCCTCGGGTCCTTGAAAAAAAGACGAAGGGCAGCAAGCGGTTAAAAATAATGATAATCAGCACCAGGCTGAGCGTGGCCTCGAGGACTTCGTAGATGCTCCAGGCGCGGTCGCGAAACACAGTGAAACCGACGATCATCGCGATGGCAGCGGTGACCAGCTGCGTCAAAATCGCCATCGAGAGCGAAGCGCGCTCACGGGTCACTCCGAGCCGCGGCTCGACGAGCTGCTCGAAGGAGTCGATGTTGTCCTGAAATTCGCGCGAGAGGAATTTGCCAATCTCCTGGTACAGGCGGTCGACATAGGAGACCAGCGTCAGCAGGCCGAGCAGGAACGCGAGAGCGATGCTGGCGCCGATCATTGCGGTTGGTTCCTCCGGGTGCGCGAAGCTGTCGGTTTCTGCCGAGCAGCGGATGTCGCTCTTTCAATCAGCCCCAGCGGAAGATGGAGTTTCGCGCGCAACCGTTTTTCGCGGCGAGCCATCTGTCCATTGTCGCACTCATGATCATAGCCCCGCAGATGTAAGACGCCGTGCAACACGAGAATCTTGACTTCTTCAGCCGGAGAGTGTCCGAGGGAGCGCGCATTCTTTGTTGCGATCTCGGCCGAGATGGCGATTTCGCCGGCTAACTGCTTTTGGACGTCGGGGTCGGCGGGAAATGAAAGCACATCGGTTGGCTTGTCTTTTCCGCGGAAACGGCGGTTCAGAGACTTCATCTCGGCACTTGAGGTGAGTAGGACATTGACCATGCCCTTCAATCCCGCGGCACGGCGGGCGCGAGCGATGAAACGGTCCAGCGCCAAGCTGGTCAGACCCGCGACGCGCTTTTGAAAGATGACCAAGTTGCCCGCCCAGCCCCTGAAGAGGCGTCTGATTGATGAGCTTGGCGGTATCGCTAAAGCGATACCCTGATACGAATCTGGACAACCAAAGCGAAAAGGAGGGTAGCGGCTAGGCTCCCTCCTGTGTGGCGCGGACACTCTTGTCCGCGGCCTTTGAATTTGCCTCGACTTTTCGCGGACAAGAGTGTCCGCGCCACACGTTCCACTTAATTGCGCAAGCGCGGCTCTTCGGGCGGCACCGGCAAAGCCGGTGGTGCGCTGGACTTCGGTTCCAGCAGTGACAACTGCTGTTCCGCCAGCCGCGTTTTGTACTCGTCGTAGGCGCGGATGATCCTCTGCACTAGATGATGACGCACCACGTCGCTTTCATCGAAGTGCACGAACGCCAGTCCATTTACTCCTTGCAGAATATCGACCGCTTCGATCAGGCCGCTGCGACGCGCGTTGGGCAAGTCGATTTGCGTGATGTCGCCGGTGATCACCGCCTTGGAACCAAATCCCAGGCGGGTGACGAACATCTTCATCTGCTCCGAGGTTGTGTTCTGCGCTTCGTCCAGAATGACAAACGAATCGTTCAGCGTGCGCCCGCGCATGAAGGCGATCGGCGCGATCTCGATGACATTTTTTTCGAGATAGCGTTCGACGCGCTCGGGCTCCAGCATGTCAAAGAGCGCGTCGTAGAGAGGCCGCAGATAGGGATCGATCTTCTCCTGCAACGTGCCGGGGAGAAAGCCGAGACGTTCGCCGGCCTCGACTGCGGGCCGCGCCAGGATGATGCGGTTGACCTGCTTGTTCAGCAGCGCCGAGATCGCCATGGCCACGGCGAGGTAGGTCTTGCCGGTGCCGGCGGGGCCGACGCCAAATACCATGTCGTGCTTCTCGATGGCTTCGAGGTAGCGGCGCTGATTGGGACTTTTTGGCTGGACGGTGCGGCGTCCAAAAGAACGCTGGCGTCCCGCCTCGGCCAGTCCGCGGAGAGTGGCATTTGGATCGCCGACGACCACGCGCAACATGCTGCTCAGGTCGCCGTTCACGAACTGGTGACCGGATTTCCGCAGATGCTCGTAGTCGGCGAATAATTGTTCCGCGCGGGCTACGTCGCGCGGCGCGCCTTCCAGTTCAATGCGGTCTGAGCGCAGATCAATGTTGATGTTCAGGCCGTCTTCGAGCACATGAAGATTTTCATCCCGGGTGCCGAACAGGGTCTCGATGTCACGTGTGAGTTCAATATTTTTTTTCATTCAGAATTGTGGCGCCGCCTCCAGCAGCTTGGGACCGGGCTCACTCGTCGTACGGATGAATGTGGGTTACGGGGATGTGGTTTACCGCCGTGGCTGGGGCGAACCAATGCCGGCGTTTTTGCACGCAAAGGGCTGGATGTGGAAGTGAAGCGGACCGAATTGCGCACCCCGACGACGGGGCGGTTAACAACCATTTGAGATCAGCGTAGCGCGGGCGGGGGCGGGAGTCAATGGCGTCCGTATGTAGGTGGCACTACTTGCTCTTCCCATTGGCAGCGGAACGCCAAGGGCGACCATCGACGGTCGAAGAACTGGTCTTTTGGAGGCTCTGGGAGGCTCTTGCAGACGCGACCTCAGGTGATTACAATGTAATTACTGAGGTGTTTTCCGGCATGAAAACCGAATTGGTTCGCATCGGCAACTCTCGTGGCGTCCGAATTCCCAAGCCCTTCATCGAGCAATGTGGCTTGGGCGAGACCGTCGAATTGAGGGTCGCAAACGACTGCCTGATCATATCTCCCGGCCGCCGGCCTCGCCAGGGTTGGGACGATGCGTTTCGTGCCTCAAGCGATGCCGCGCACGACGAACTCATGCTGGAAATCACGGAACCCAACGAGTTCGACCATAAGGAATGGCGGTGGTAAGTGGGCCAGATATCGCGCCACGACAGGATGAGGTCTGGCTGGTAGTCCTCGATCCCACACAGGGGGCTGAGATTCAGAAAACCCGTCCTTGTCTGGTCATCTCGCCAGATGAAATGAACCAGCATCTGCGGACCGCCATCATCGCTCCGATGACTACAGTCACGCGCCCCTACCCTACGCGGGTGGCGGTGCGATTTCAGGGGAAACGCGGGCAAGTGGCCCTGGATCAGCTTCGTGCCGTCGACCGGCAGCGATTAGTGCGGATGCTCGGAGCGGTGTCGGCAAAAACTGCGCAGGACGTCTCTGCCACGCTCCTGGAAATGTTCACGCGGACGTGAACCTGGCCGAATTGCAATGCGCCGTTGCGTGGTAACATCTGCGCGTGGCGACTAGCGACACAAACCCGGCGGCGGAGACTCTCCAACTTCAGATTCAGAGCAGCATGTCGGGAGAGCAGCGCCTGCTTCTGGCATTCGAGATGAGCCTGTTCGCCCGTGAACTCGCGAGGGAGGGCATCCGGCGGGACCATCCCGAGTGGACGGAGGCGCAGGTCGCACGGGAGCTGTTGAGGCAGGCTTTTCTCCCAGCACCGTTACCGACCGGGCTGCGATGGCCTCGCTAAGATGACGGTTCCGGACGTCTTTCGGAGAGTCACCGCGGCGCTCGATCAGGCGGGCATTCGCTACATGCTCTCCGGTTCATTCGCCAGTGCCCACTACGGAGTCCCGCGATCCACACAGGATATTGATCTCGTTATCGAAGCCACCCCCATGGAGTTGCGATTGTTCGTCGAGGCGCTGTCGGGCAACGAATACTACGCCGACTTAGACTCGGCCCTGGAAGCTCATCAGCGGCAGTCGATGTTTAATGTGATCGACCTGGCAACGGGCTGGAAGATTGATTTGATCATCCGCAAGTCGCGCGCCTTCAGCCGAGAGGAATTCAGGCGTCGCCAACTTGTGAGCCTGCATGACGTCCCACTCTTTGTCGCGAGCGCTGAGGACGTAGTCATCTCGAAGCTCGAATGGGCAAAGGTCGCGCAGTCGCGGCGGCAGATTGAGGACGCAGCAGCGATCTTGAGAGTGCGATGGGACTCATTAGACCACTCTTATTTGGAAAAGTGGATCGCCGAGTTAGATCTGAAAAAGGAGTGGGGCGATGGGCAGCGGGTGGCGGGGATTGCGGAGTGACGTGGGAGCTTTCTGTGGGCGCGATTTCGGGCGTGGCTGACAGACAAGCGGCGGGCCAGTATTGAGGATTCTGAAGGGCTATGACGATATTTCCGCAGGACGTCTGCCCTCACGCCTGAGCATAAGTAGACTGCATCCTTCGGATCACGCGGGGGCCTGCGCTCCCGCGTTTTCGCGCTTGCTTTCCGGTGCGCTGGCCCACACCGCCCTGTGTTTGGCCCACGCGCGCAGGGTAGCAATTTCCTCAGCCCGTGTGATTGAGAGCGGCACGGTGGACGAGAGCGCGGTGAGCAGGTCCTCGTTGCTCAGTTCCTGCTTGCGAGAAAAGGCGGCGTAGAGGCCAGTTTGCACGGCCGATTCGATTTCCGCGCCGGAAAAACCTTTGGCAGCTTCTGCAACTCGATCCAGATCGTAGTCGGCGGGATTGCGTTTACGTTTTGTCAGTTGGATGGAAAATACCTGTTTTCGCTCGTCCAAACTGGGCAGGTCTACGAAGAAGAGTTCATCGAAGCGTCCCTTGCGAATCAGCTCCGGCGGCAGAACGGTTACGTTGTTGCAGGTGGCGGCTACGAAGACAGCTGACTTGCGCTCCTGCATCCAGGAAAGAAATGACGCCAGCAGTCGCGACGAGACACCCGCGTCCGCCGATGCGGAATCGGGGCCGCTTCCGGCGAAAACTTTTTCCAACTCATCGATCCACAGCACGCAAGGGGCGAGGCCCTCGGCAACTCTGAACACTTTCTGAATCCGCTTTTCCGTCTCGCCGATGAATTTGTCGTACACGGCGGCGGTATCGAACTTCACCAGCGGCAGGTTCCATTCTCCGGCTACGGCGCGGGCGCAGAGACTCTTGCCGCATCCCTGCACGCCGAGAATGATCACGCCCTTCGGCGGATCGAGGCCGAACTGGAGGGCTTGCGCGTCCCAGGAATTTCGCCGTTGCGCGAGCCAGTGTTTCAGGTTGTCCAAGCCGCCGACGCTGGCCATGTTGTCGGTCGTGTCCACGAACTCCAACATTTCCGAGCGCTTCAGCAAAGCTTTCTTGGCGTCGAGCACATCGGTGATGCACTCTGGCGAAAGCGCAAGGCGTCCAACCACCGTCTGCGAGATGGCGCGTTCGGCTGCTTCTTCCGTCAACCCGCGCAGATTCGCGGCCATGGCGTCCACGCCGTTCGAATCCAGCTGGAGTTTCAGGGTGTGGGTACCGGCCATTCGCATATAGGTTTCACGGATAATCTCGCGCAGCCGGCCGCGATCAGGGAGAGGCAGATCGAGAAATTCCACCAGGCTGACCAGCTCGGGTGGCATCTCGATCGCCGGGGCGGTGAGCACGAGAGTCCTGCGGTTCGCGGAGAATTTTTGTCCCACGTCGCGCAGGCGACGTACCACTACCGGATTGTCCATGTGCCGATGAAAATCCTTCAGCACGAAGACAGCTTCGATCGTCATGGTCTCGAGGTTCGCCAGCGCCTGCACGGGGTCGGTTGTGTTATACATCGCTGTCTTCGGAGCCAGGCTGGCACCGGAACCAGCTGTGGACTGCACCTGAGCAGCAACAGCGACATCACTGCTGCATCGGACGAGCCCGTCGGCGATGGTCCATTCGAAGACCGGTAAGCTGAGATCCGAACAGGCGGCACGCACCAGCGACATCGCGCACACTTCCTCGACCGTCTCCATCACGACGATCGGGGTTGAGGAGTTGATCAGAACCTTCAGGCGATCGAGCGGACTCGGAAGCGGACCTTGGATCGGACTTTCGATCGAACCCTGGATCGAACTCTGGATCGGCCTATCAAACGAGTTCATATGGATTTGACCCGACGCGGCTTGCTCCCGTAGAATACAGCTTCGGTTCCTGCCGGAATATCCTCCTAGCGCAATCTAGGACAACAAAGGTAATCAAGCCGCATGGCAAATCATTTTTCGGCGCTGAAACGCGCCCGACAGACGGAGAAGCGAACCGCCCGCAACCGGGCCAATTCTTCGCAGCTGCGCACCGCCCTGCGGAGCCTGCGCGAGAGCCTGGAAAAAGGCGACAAAACCGCCGCCGGCGAGACCTACCGGCAGACCGTGTCGGCGCTCGACAAGGCAATCCAGAAAGGCGTTCTGCACGAAAATACCGCCTCACGCTACAAGTCCCGCCTGTCGAAGCGGCTGGCCGTTCTGAAATAGGCTCTGGAGCAGGTGCCGGGAAGGTAAACCGCCGGCCGCAAATTCTATTGCAGATTCTTCTTGACCTTCCCCAACGGTTTGTTATACTTAGCCAGTTCTCAGGACATTAAAGCAGTTTCTGCCGGTCCTTGGGAACCTCCGCCCGCGTTGTGGCTTCTCCTTAAAGAATTGAGCAACTTTCGGGTTGGGCGGGGCATCTATTTGGGTAATTCTGGCAATTTCCTTTGCACCTGGCCCGAATTAAAACTTGGCTAGCTCGTAGTCGACCATCACCCAGTGGACGATGGAATTGTGGCCTTGATTATCCCTAGTTGAAGGAGAACGAACGAAAATGCGCTCTGATCGTGTATTTGACGCTCTACATACTTTGCGGAACCGGTATATGCTTTGCCAGCTGGCCTCCAAGGCAACGCGCAAGTTTCATAAGCCGAACACCCGCATTCAGGAAACGATGAACGATGTATTTGACAAGATCGCCGATGCGGAACGTCATGACATCCTGAGCGAACCCGAGAACTTTGCCGAAGCACAACGGCGAGCTGCTTAAGCGGCTCCGCCGTGTGCCCGCACGGCGGCAAAGCAATCCATCCCCCGACGGGGGAACGAAAATCCCTCCCGAAGAAACAATCCACGTAGGTAAATATGACCATTGCTGAACTCAAAGAAAAAAATATTACCGAGCTGACCAAGATCGCCCGATCCTTGGAGCTGCCCGGCGCCAGCGGACTCCGCAAACAGGATCTCATCTTCAAGATCCTGCAGGCGCAAAGTGAAAAAGAAGGACACATCTTCGCCGAAGGTGTGCTGGAGATCCTCCCTGACGGATACGGCTTCCTGCGCTCGCCCGACTACAACTACCTCCCCGGGCCGGACGACATTTATGTGTCGCCATCGCAAATCCGCAAGTTCGACTTGAAAACCGGCGACACCATCAGCGGCCAGGTGCGCCCGCCCCATGAGGGCGAGAAATATTTTGCGCTGGTCAAGATCGAGGCGGTCAATTTCGAGTCGCCCGACGAGGCCCGCAACAAGATCCTGTTCGACAACCTGACGCCGCTGTATCCGCAGGAGCGGCTGAAGCTTGAAACCACGCGCGAGAATATCAGCGCGCGCGTCATGGACCTGCTCACCCCGCTCGGCAAGGGACAGCGCGGCCTTATCGTCTCACCGCCGCGCGCCGGCAAAACCATGCTGCTGCAGAACGTGGCGAACTCGATTACTACGAATCACCCAGAAGTGGTGCTCATGGTTCTGCTGATCGACGAGCGTCCGGAAGAAGTCACCGACATGCAGCGCTCGGTCAAGGGCGAAGTCATCTCCTCGACCTTCGACGAGCCCGCCGCCCGCCACGTGCAGGTCGCGGAAATGGTGATTGAAAAAGCTAAGAGATTAGTCGAGCACAAACGCGATGTCGTTATCCTGCTCGATTCCATCACACGCCTGGCGCGCGCTTACAACACCATCGTTCCGCCTTCGGGCAAGGTGCTCTCTGGCGGCGTCGATTCGAATGCATTGCAGCGCCCGAAGCGCTTTTTTGGATCAGCCCGCAACATCGAAGAGGGCGGCTCTCTCACCATCATCGCGACTGCGCTTATCGACACCGGTTCGCGCATGGATGACGTGATCTTCGAAGAATTCAAGGGCACGGGCAACTCGGAAATCATCCTGGATCGCAAGCTGGTGGACAAGCGGACGTTCCCAGCGATTGATATCCAGCGCTCCGGCACACGTAAGGAAGAACTGCTGATTCCGAAAGAGGATTTGCAGCGGATCTGGGTGCTGCGCAAGGTGCTGAACCCGCTGTCGCCGGTCGAAGCCATGGAGCTGCTGATCGAGCGGCTCGCTAAGGCGGGGTCGAACAGCGAGTTTCTGGCTAAGATGAGCCAACTGTAAGTTGGTGGAGAGACGGGCGCCCTCGCCCGTCCATCTCGCAGCGGGGCGAACGAATTTTCGTCTCTTGGCTGATATGGCATTCCCTATCAAAGTGTGCGCCGTCTGTTCAGAAGAGTTCGAGCTGAAGCCCGATAAACCCGGCTTCGCTAACCGCTGCCCGGCGTGCAGCGAACCCGAACAGGTTGAGGCCGTGACCAAGACAGGCATCGACGCCGACGAACGCAAGACTCTGAAGGAAGCGAACGACGCTCGGAGACGGGCGATGCGCGACCTCCTCTACCGCAAGGATAGCTAACAGGTTCCCCGAATCGTCGCGACCAAAGCCCTCAAAAGACTGTTAGTTAGTGTAAACGCTGTTCACGACAATCATCCTGGACATGATGGCGTGAGCGAATCAGAATAGGCGCTGTGACATTATTCAAGTTCCTTCCAGCTCTTGCCGTGGTGATGCTGGTCTTTGGCGCGACCAAAATCTTCTACGTGTTTCGCGCACGGGCTATGCGCGCTTTCGCGAGCAGATGGGGTTTCCAGTACATCGGTCCCTCCGCTCCGAAATGGTGGCACCCCTCTCACTCTAAGGTCAGTCCTCCTCTTCCGGGTTGGTTTTCGCTGGCTTGTCACCCCTCCGGCAGACGAATTACGCAAGTCTGGAATGTAATCGAGGGACATCAAGACGGAGTATTGGTTTTCATTTTCGACAGCATTCTCGGGCAAGGAAGAGGTAGCGCGTCCTGTACCGTTATCGCGTGCCAGACCGAACAGAATCCATTCGGAATAGTTGCCCCGCCAGATCGCGTAATTCAGTCAGGTGGGTGGACAGCTGTTCATGGAGTTTGGTTCCTTTTCTTTTCGTGGACAATGGGCATACAGCGCCTCGACCGCTATGTGAAGAAGTTGCGGGTTGGCTCAGTCTGCGAGCCTAGCTGTTGATAAATCTCGATACACTCATTGACCCTGGTTCTGAGTGATAAACGCCTGTTATCGACAGTGATCTGGTTTCGGAGGCAGGTCGTCAAGTAATTCAGCCTAACGTGGGTGCCTGCTAGAATTGAGTCGTGTTCGCCCTTGCAATGTTTTTCGATTTCGGCCCGTTAGGTCCGATGATTCTGTTGGGCACACTCGCAGTGCTCGCCGCCCTGGTCTTTCTTGCTGGAATCGTCGTAGGTGCCGTCATAACGCTATTGTTCTTACGTCGCAGGAAAGCAGTCAGTTCGACCTAGGATCAAACCGCATCGTCGCTAATTTGTGAAATCGCCTGGTTTCAACAGTTAGGTGTCTAATACCCACATGCGGCGAGTGCAAGGAACATTGGCAGCGGCCTTGTTGTCCTCTGCGATTGTGATCGTCTTCTCGACTTGGTTCATTAACAAGTATTTCTGGATTGAGGCGCATTCGCTCATAGTGCGATTCTGGCCGCCACCTACGGCTGAGCAAGTTGAACAGAAGCAATTGCGTCGGATTGCCGGTTGGTTGAGCCTTGATTGCGGTCATGTACGTCACAGAGGGGATGCGGACCCCGCAATCTCTTGCGCCTTGCAGGCATTGAAATCTGGGCGGCGGTTCTACGTCACTTTCGATTATTTCGGATTAGACTCCCATGGAACGACTGGATTAGCGTTGAATGCTCAAGGTGTTTTATATCAGGTCGACACTGATCAAATGGGTGGAGGTTGGGGCGGTGTCGTGTGCTGCAGTCGACGTATAAGCGACCCGAAAGTCTACCGCTGCAAGAAGCCTCCTACTGAACAGATCTCTTTTCCTGCGAATCGTTCCCTGTCATGCATTTCCGATTCAGACTGAATAGTTGCCGTAACATCACGATTTCACTAACAATTCCGGTACACAGTCTCCAATTTAAGAGTCCAAGTAATCACTTGCCGATACGTCTAACGACAAATCTCACTGGTTAAATCTCGTATTTCCGATTTGCGCCTGCGAACGTCCGTCGTTACTTTCGTCTTGCAATCCGCCCTTTTGCCCGTCCCCAGTCCCCGCGAACCGTGCTAAACAGTGCTTAGCCTCGGCAATGTGCCGATGGCCATGCAGGAGCATGGTCCATGTTGAAATATGTTGTAATCCTGATCTTGTCGCTAACTCTGTTCGCCATACCCGCGAACTCGCAACTGAGAGCAGTTCCGGCCAGCGTACAGCAAACGCAAAAGATCGCCGCCGAACGCGAGGCGATGAATAACGCCTTGTCCAGCGATCAGCACCAATTGCTCCAACAAGAACTGATCGCGCGTGCCGTTGCAGACCGGCAATCCCAGTTGCGGCTTGACACCGAGAAACTGGTGGCTCTCACCGCCGAACTCAAGCAGCACGTGGATAAGGCCGGCGCCAATATCCTCTCCATGGACGTGATTAAGAAGGCGCAGGAAATCCAAAAGCTGGCCAAGAGCGTTCAAGACAAGATGCGTAACGCCTACTGAGAAAGGCGCCGCGGCTTGCGCCATTTGCCGCGGCTTCGCTGCCTGAGACGCGGCAAGCCGCGTCTCTACAATGCCTCGTACTTTCGCTTACTCCGACCCGATGCGCATTCCGTAGAACGACCGGTAGACGAAGAAGACCGACACCGCGAAAAAGGCCAGCGCGAGGATGTGCGTCAGCCCGGTGCCCTGGTCGCGGGTCAGCGAGACGGCCAGTTCGACAGCCAGCAACCCGAACAGCGTGGTGAACTTGATGACCGGGTTCATGGCCACTGAAGACGTGTCCTTGAAAGGATCGCCGACCGTATCGCCGATAACCGTGGCGTCGTGCAGCGGCGTGCCTTTCTGTTTCAGTTTCACTTCGACGATCTTCTTAGCGTTGTCCCACGCGGCGCCGGCGTTGGCCATGAAGATTGCCTGGTAGAGACCGAAGATCGCAATCGAGATCAGGTACCCGATAAAGAAGAATGGTTCCACGAAGGCGAAGGTCAGGGTTCCGAAGAAGACGGCGAGAAAGATGTTGAACATTCCCTTCTGCGCGTACTTGGTGCAGATCTCAACCACCTTCTTGCTGTCGGCGACGGAAGCTTTCTCCGCGCTGTCAAGTTTGATGTTGGCTTTGATGAACTCTACCGCGCGATAAGCGCCGGTAGTCACAGCCTGCGTGGATGCGCCAGTAAACCAATAGATCATCGCGCCGCCGGTAATCAGGCCCAGAAAGAATGGAGCGTGCAAGAGCGAGAGCTTATCCACATTTGTGGTCAGGCCATTCGTCAGCGCCATGATGATGGAGAAGATCATCGTCGTCGCACCAACTACGGCGGTTCCAATCAGGACCGGTTTCGCGGTCGCCTTGAAGGTATTGCCCGCGCCGTCGTTCTCTTCCAGCAAGTCCTTGGCACGCTCAAAATTCACATCCATGTTGAAGTCTTTCTTGATCTCCGCCTTGACGTTGGGCACTTGCTCGATCAGCGAAAGTTCATAGACCGACTGCGCGTTGTCGGTAACCGGGCCGTAGGAATCGACCGCGATCGTTACCGGGCCCATCCCGAGGAAACCGAAAGCGACCAGGCCGAAAGCGAACACCGGCGCGGCGATCATGGTGGCCGCCGCTCCCAAGCCTTGCAGGCTAAATAAATAGGCAACCGACATCAGACCGACCATCGTTAGCCCCAGCCAATATGCGGAAAAGTTTCCGGCGACAAAACCCGAGAGGATTCCGAGCGATGCGCCGCCTTCTTTTGCCGAGGTCACCACTTCGTTCACGTGGCGCGAATCCACCGAGGTGAAAGCCTTAACCAGTTCAGGAATCACCGCTCCCGCCAGCGTTCCGCAGGAGATGATCGAAGCCAGCTTCCACCACTGCGATGTGTCGCCACCCAGATTGGGGATGATGAGGGACGAGACGATGTAGGTGGCAATAATCGAAACAATCGACGTGATCCAGACCAGCGAAGTAAGCGGCGTTTCAAAATTCATTTCGTTGGCGTTGCCGTACCGGGCTTTCGCAATCGCGCCATTGATGAAATACGCCAGTGCGCTGGCCACCAGCATCATGATGCGCATCACGAAAATCCACACCAGCAGCTGCACCTGAATCGCCGGATCCTTCACACCGAGGAGGATGAAGGTAATCAACGCGACGCCGGTCACGCCATAAGTCTCGAAACCATCGGCCGACGGTCCAACCGAGTCGCCGGCATTGTCGCCGGTGCAATCGGCGATCACGCCGGGATTGCGGGCATCGTCTTCCTTAATCTTGAAGACAATCTTCATCAAATCGGCGCCGATGTCGGCAATCTTGGTGAAGATGCCGCCCGCAATGCGCAGCGCCGCCGCGCCCAGCGACTCACCGATCGCGAATCCGATGAAGCACGGGCCGGCATAATCGCCCGGTATGAACAGGAGGATGAAGAGCATGATCAGCAGTTCGACCGAGATGAGCATCATGCCAATCGACATTCCGGCCTCAAGCGGGATCTGATAAACCGGATACGGTTTGCCGGGGAGAGAAGCAAACGCCGTCCGCGAATTCGCGAAGGTGTTGACGCGAATGCCGAACCACGCCACACCGTAGCTGCCCGCGATTCCGACCAGGCTGAACACCAGGATGATCACAACGCGGGGAACTTCGAAATGCCGCAGCACGCCGAAGTAGAGCACGATGATGGCGGCAATGAAGGCCCACAACAGCATCAGGAACTTGCCCTGCGTGATCAGATAGGTCTTGCAGGTTTCATAAATCAGTTCGGAGATTTCGCGCATGGAACGATGCACGGGCAGGTTCTTCAGCCGCATGAAGATGACCATGCCGAAGCCGAGACCGAAGACGCAGAACAGCAGCCCGATCATCAGCAGACGATGGCCATCCACGCCGAGGAACGACACCGAAGAAAGGTCAGGTAGTTTCAGCGCTGCCTCGCCGCCTTCTTCCGTAGTAGTTTGCGGGACGGGCTGCGCCAGCGCGTAACCGGCGGTTAAAAGCAGCAGGGTGGCAAGCGTTGCCGAAGTTTTCGCAAACCGTCTTTTCGCGAACAGGTTTTTCGCAAATCGGCGTCCCACAGACGCAAGACTGGCCTTCCAGGTGCGCATCAAAACCCTCCTAAGTATCTGGGGTCACAACGTGTGATTTTGTTCCGGCACATTTGCCACCGGATTTCCGAACACGCTCCGAACACGCTTCCACCGCCAGGCATATCAAATAAAGAGGGGTGCCGATTTGGCCGCGTCGGAAAACTTGAGCATCGGCATATAGTCCCTCGATCGAACTACACACCTCTGCACAAAACAGTCGTTTATAACATCTCGTCGGAAGCCGGGTCAATGATGCTATCAAGATGGCGGTGCATCACCTGCGTGCGGGCCCACTGAATAGGGCTGCTTCCGTATAATTAACAATCTGTCATGTCTGTCTCTCTTGAATCCATTGTCGCCGCCACGCGCCAGCGCCTAATCGAGCGCGCATCCGCGCACGTAACTACGGGCGGACGAGACGCCGGCCTGCGCGCTCTGGAACTCGCGGCCGCCGCGCACACTCCGCGGGGATTTCGGAATCGGCTGCGGCGAGCCACCCAAGACGGAGTCGCCATTATCGCCGAACTGAAAAAAGCCTCGCCCTCAAAAGGCTTGATCCGCGCGGATTTTAGACCATCAGAACTCGCGCGGGAACTCGAGCGAGCGGGCGCCGCCGCGCTGTCGGTGTTGACCGACGAACAATTTTTTCAGGGCTCGCTGGACTATCTGCGTGAGGCCTCGTCCAGCAGTTCTCTTCCCTGCTTGCGCAAAGATTTTATCGTGGACGAATTCCAGATCGTGGAAGCCAGAGCAAACCGAGCCGACGCAATCCTGCTGATTGTCGCCGCACTCGATCAGAAAGAACTGGTATCGCTGGCCGGGGTCGCCCGATCTCACAGCCTCGACGTTTTGTGCGAAGCTCATGACGAACAGGAACTACAACGCGCGCTCGATGCCGGCTGTGACCTGATCGGCATCAATAGCCGCAATCTGCGCACCTTCGAAGTCAATCTGGAAACCGCGTTCCGGCTTGTGGAAAAGATGCCAGCGACGTGCGTCCGCGTAGCCGAGAGCGGCATCCAATCCGGCGCTGACATAGCTAGTCTGCGATCCGCAGGCTACGAAGCGTTCTTGATCGGCGAATCGTTGATGAAAGCGGAGGCCCCAGGCGAAGCCCTGGCAAAGTTGAAGGAAGAAGCAAAAGTAGTGGTCAGTGGCTAGTTGATTTTACTGACAACTGAGAGCTGAGAGCTGACAGTCTGTCTTTATGACTTGGATCAAAATCTGCGGAATCACGAATCTCGACGACGCACTCGCCGCCATCGATGCGGGTGCGAACGCGCTGGGCTTCATCTTGTATTCGAAGAGCCGGCGCCACGTCACTTTAGAAACCGTGTGCTCGATTGCCGCCAAGCTACCGCAGCGAATCGAAAAAGTTGGAGTCTTCGTCAACGAAACCGTGGACCACGTGCGTGACGCCGCCAAACACGCGGGTCTTACAGGGGTGCAATTGAGCGGCGACGAGAGCACCGAATTCAGCCGCTCGCTCTTCCGGGAACTCGCCAATAGGTCCCGCCGCCCGGAGATTTTCCGCTGCTATCCGGCGAAGATTTTCGACGCGCCCGCTGAACAAACTGTCGGATGGGACCCGGTCGCGGCCGGCTTGGTAGAACCGGACGAGGCATACAAGGGGAAACGCGTGCACAAAATTCACGTCGCCAAAAATGGGGATCTCTTCCTGGAAACCCACGGCTTCCGCCCCGGCGTGATCTCGGGCGTCCTGCTCGATTCCACGACCGCGGAAAAACGCGGTGGTACCGGGCAAAAGTTCGATTGGGAACGCGTCCAGCCCTGGGCCGGAATCATCAACAGCATCAGCAAGCTGATCGTCGCGGGTGGCCTGCGTCCCGGCAATGTGCAGGAGGCGATCCACATCCTCCATCCCTGGGGCGTGGACGTTACCACTGGCGTCGAACGCGAACCTGGCAAAAAAGATCCCCGAAAAGTCCGCGCCTTTGTCCAAGCCGTGCGGGCAATGGAAGAGGCAAGTTGAAGATGGCAACCGCGACTGTAACCAAAAAGGCCCGTAACCAAATATCAGGGAAACGTCCGCCAAAAGCCGCCACTGCCGGACGTTTCGGCGTCTATGGCGGCCGCTACGTTCCAGAAACTTTGATGGCCGCGCTTGATGAACTGGAGCGCGAATACGAAAAAGCAAAGCGCGATCGCAAGTTTCAGCAACGCCTCGATCTCCTGCTGAAGACCTATGCCGGACGCCCCACGCCGCTGTTCTTCGCGCGCCGCCTGACGGCAAAACTTGGCGGCGCGAAAATTTACCTTAAGCGCGAAGACCTGCTCCACACCGGCGCGCACAAAATCAATAACTGTCTCGGCCAGGCCTTGCTCGTCGAACGCATGGGCAAGCACCGCGTGATCGCGGAAACCGGCGCCGGTCAGCACGGCGTCGCGACGGCCACTGTCTGCGCGCTGCTTGGATTCGAGTGCGTGGTTTACATGGGCACCGAGGACATGCGCCGGCAGGAGCTCAACGTCTTCCGCATGCGTTTACTCGGCGCGGAAGTTCGCGGCGTCGATTCCGGTTCGCGCACGCTCAAAGACGCCATTAACGAAGCCATGCGCGACTGGGTCACCAACGTTCGCACCACGCATTACCTGCTCGGCAGCGTGCTCGGAGCGCATCCCTATCCGACCATGGTGCGCGATTTCCATCGCGTCATCGGACGCGAAGCGCGCGCGCAGATTCGCAAAGCGGAAGGCAAACTTCCCACAGCAATCATCGCCTGCGTGGGCGGAGGATCGAACTCTATCGGTATCTTCTACGACTTTTTGAAAGATAAGAAAGTCGAGCTCATCGGAGTCGAAGCTGGCGGTCGCGGCTCGGCGCTGGGTGAACATGCGGCGCGTTTTCGCGGTGGCTCGCCGGGAGTTCTGCAGGGCACTTATTCCTATGTGCTGCAGGATGCGGCGGGACAGATTGCGCTTACGCACTCCGTCTCTGCCGGGCTGGACTACCCATCGATAGGGCCCGAGCACGCTATGCTCAAAGATACGGGGCGGGCCCAATACGTTCCGGCCTCCGACGCCGAAGCGCTTGAGGCGACCATGGTGCTCGCTCGAACTGAAGGCATTATTCCTGCGCTTGAATCCGCGCACGCCGTCGCCGAGGTCATCAAGCGCGCTCCGAAAATGAAGAAGTCGGAAGTCGTGATCGTCAACATCTCCGGACGCGGTGACAAAGACGTTGGGATTCTGCGAGAGAATCTGAAGCTGGGTTGAACAGTTTGCGCTTTTTAAATTGAATTTTTGGGTGAACGCGGATTTAATCCACAATCACAAATCACCACTTGCCAATCTTTTCATGCCCTTTCATTTCGAAAACAAACCATCGTTCATCGCCTACGTAACCTGCGGCGACCCTGAGCTCGCGACCACGCGCGAGGTAATCCTGGCCGCCATCGATGCGGGTGCGAGTGTGATTGAGTTGGGTGTCCCCTTCAGCGATCCGCTCGCCGACGGCCCGGTCATCCAGCGCGCCAGCGAGCGGGCGCTTAAACAAGGAGTGTCGCTGCAGAATGTGCTCACACTCGCCTCAGAGATCCGCGAGCATTCGCAATCCGTCGGCCTCGTGATCTTCTCGTACCTCAATCCCATTTTGCGCATGGGCCTGCCCAAGTTTTGCCAGGTGGCACGGCTTGCAGGAATTGACGGAACGCTGATCACCGATCTGCCCGTCGAAGAATCCGCCGAGTATCTGCGCGAGGCACGCAAGAATGATCTTGCAACTATTTTTCTGGCCGCGCCCACCAGCACGGACCAGCGTCTGAGGTTGATCGCACAGGTTTCAACCGGATTTATTTACGCGATTTCCCGCACCGGCGTTACTGGCGCGCGCCAGCAGATGACCGGAGACGCGAAGACTCTCGTCAAGCGCATCCGCCGTTTCACCAAGCTTCCAGTAGCCGTCGGCTTTGGAATCTCAACGCCGGAGCAATTCGCGGCCGTCGGCAAATTCGCCGAAGGCGCGGTCGTTGGCAGCGCCATCGTCAACGCCATCGAACAAAATCCCGGACGGGAAGCCGCAACTGTGGCAGAATTTGTGAGGCAGCTCTCAGCCGTCAGCCGTCAGCCATCAGCTGCGCGTGCTCGATAATTGTCTGGTGAACTTGAGACTCGTGGGGCTTCTGCATTCAGGGCCTCGCATAGCAGTTAAACTGACGGCTGATAGCTGATGGCTGAAAGCTCTATGGACATTGCCGATTGGCGCAAGAAGATCGACGAACTGGACCGCAAATTGGCGGCGCTGCTCAACGAGCGCGCTGCCGCCGCTGTAGAAATTGGACGATTGAAACGCAATACCAGCCTACCCGTTTACGAACCTGAGCGCGAACGCGAAGTGATCGCCAATGTGCAGCGTAGCAACACCGGTCCCTTAACCGAGCGCGATCTCGCGCAGATCTACGAACGAATCATGGACGTGATGCGCAGCATCCAAAAGCACGAAATCGTTCCCGACGACGGGCAGACGGCTCGCGACGAGGAGACCGATTCAAGATTTAAGAACTGAGGAACTACCCGGGACGCCGCGAACGCTGCACTTCATTCTTTACTCTTAGCGGTTCTTAGCGTGCCCCGGCCGGCAAAACGAGCTTACTCATGATTGTCGCAATGCAAGATTCGGCCAGTGAAGATCAGATCCAGCAGGTGATCGATCGACTGGTTCAGTTCGGATTCGAAGTTCACCGGTCCACCGGTGCGCATCAGACGGTGCTTGGCGGTGTCGGAGTTCCGCGTGATTTCGACACCGGCGTGGTCGAAATCATGCCGGGAGTGCAGGAAGTTCACCGCATCACTTCCCCTTACAAACTGGCCGGGCGCAGCTTTCGTCCTGAGGGCACCGTCGTCAAATTTGCGAACGGGATTGAAATCGGTGGCAAGAAAATTATCGTGATGGCCGGGCCCTGCTCGGTGGAATCACGCGAGCAACTATTCACCGTCAGCGATCTGATCGCCAAAGCTGGAGCGCGTGTTCTCCGCGGCGGCGCATTCAAACCTCGGTCCTCTCCGTATTCATTTCAGGGACTCGGCCTTGACGGCCTGAAATTGCTGCGCGAGGCGGGCGACCGTTTCAAACTGCTCGTGATCAGCGAGGTCATGGAGATTTCCCAGATCGAGCTGATGCTTCCTTATATCGACATCTTCCAGGTGGGCGCGCGCAACATGCAGAACTTCAATTTGCTGCGTGAACTGGGCAAGGTTCGCAAACCCGTGCTGCTCAAACGCGGCATCGCCGCCACCTTCGAAGAACTCCTGTGCTCCGCTGAATACCTGCTTGCCGGCGGCAACTATGAAATCATTCTCTGCGAGCGCGGCATTCGCACGTTCGAAACGTACACTCGCAACACGATGGATATTTCCGCGATCCCGATCATTCATAAACTCTCGCACCTGCCCATGACGGCCGATCCGTCGCATGGCACCGGGCGCCGCGACAAGGTGGCTCCCATGGCGCGTGCCTCCGTTGCCGCCGGCGCCGATGCTATGCTCATCGAGGTTCATCACCAGCCGGACAAAGCGCTCTCCGATGGTGCGCAGTCGCTTTACCCGGAACAGTTTGCCAAGTTGATGGACGAGCTCCGCATGATCGCGCCTGCGGTGGGACGCGAGATCGCGTAAACACCTGCTCAATCTTTTGTCCGATGAGGTGAAATGGCATGAGGATAAGTTGCGCGATGTTGATCCTTCTGCTGGCCGGGGCGGCTTTTGCTCAAGAGAAACTGACCGGAAGCAAACCTTCGCGAGACGTCCGCCTTCAGGATTTGGAGTTCATGTCCGGCCATAGCCGCGGCGATCTCGATGGCAGCATCGCCGAAGAGCTATGGAGCAAGCCTGCAGGCGACAGCATGATGGGCGTATACCGGGAGGTGAAAGACGGGAAGGTTCAGATGTATGAAATGATGGCGATCGAACAGACTGCCAAAGGTCCGGTGCTCCGGCTGAAACATTTCAATGCTGGTCTTGAAGGATGGGAGGACAAGACTGAGGTCTGGAATTTCCGGCTCGTCCTCTTTACAGCGGGGGAGGCAGTCTTCGAGAACGCAGACAAGGGCATCCGGATCGGTTATCGCGTCGCGGAAGCAGGCATTCTCGAAGCCACTGTCGAACATCCGGGTGCGAAGAAGGAAGTCTTCCGGTACAAGCACTCCTCTGACTGATGCCCTTCAAACAAGTCACAATCATCGGAACCGGCTTGATCGGAGGCTCGCTGGGCCTCGCGCTGAAGAAACGCCAACTCGCCGGACGAATCATCGGGTGCGACCGCGCTCCAGTCTTGGAGCGGGCCCAGGACTGCGGCGCCATCGAAGCTGGAACCGCCGATCCCGCGGCTGCCGTGCGCGGTAGCGATCTGGTAGTGCTTGCAACCCCCGTGATAGCGATCCTCGATCTGATCGGGCGGCTCGGTCCGGTGCTGCCGGCCAAGACACTCGTAACCGACGTCGGCAGCACGAAATCGGAGGTTGTGCAGCGCGCCGCGAAATCGTTTGGGCGAAACGCCGGCCGAAGATTCCTCGCCGGGCATCCCATGGCGGGCAAGGAAAACGCCGGGGTGGAGTTTGCCGACGCCGATCTTTTCGAAGGCGCCGCGTGGCTTTTCACGCCGCTTCCCGGCCAGAACGTTCATGCTGGACAATGCGGAGAGTTTATCCACTGCGCGGAGAAGATGGGCGCGAAAATTGCCGTCGTCGATCCCGTCGATCATGACCGCTTCTGTGCCTGGATCAGCCATCTGCCGCAGATGATCTCAACCGCGCTGGCCGCAACGCTGGTCGACGAATTCGGCCCCGACGCGTCCGTGCTCGACATCGGCGGACGAGCCCTGCGCGAGATGACCCGCATCTCCGGCAGCCCCTATTCGATGTGGCGCGATATCGCCATCACCAACAAGAAGAATATTGCTCATGCGCTGCAAAAGCTGGAACAACGCCTCGCGCATATCCGCGAGAATCTGGACTCGCGGGAACTGGCGGCGGAATTTGAACGCGCGCACCAGTTGAGAAAAAGCCCGCCACGGCAGCGCGGAGGCACGATGAAAATCGGGTGATCGGGACATCGGGTGATCTGAGTTCCCCCGATGATCAGATGACCCGATTTCTTATAGAATTCTCCTGCCATGCATAAAGTTGTCGCGAGCGCTGAAGATGCGATCCAGGACGTGTTCGACGGGGCCACTATAATGATTGGCGGATTCGGTTTGTGCGGGAATCCTGAGAACCTCATCCGCGCTCTTGTCCACCGGGGCGTCAAGAACCTGACCACCATCAGCAACAACGCCGGCGTCGATGGTTTCGGCGTAGGACTGCTGCTCGCAAACGGTCAGATCCGGCGGCACATCGGAACCTACGTCGGCGAAAACAAACTGCTCGAACAGATGGTGCTGAATGGCACTGTGGAACTCGACCTCGTTCCCCAAGGAACGTTTTCCGAGCGAATTCGCGCTGGGGGTGCTGGCATTCCGGCGTTCTTTACGCCCACTGGCGTCGGAACGCTGGTCGCCGAGGGCAAAGAAGCACGCGAGTTCGACGGCCGCCCTTACATCATGGAGCGCGCACTGAAAGCTGACTTCGCCTTCGTCAAAGCCTGGAAGGGCGACCGATGGGGGAACCTCGTGTATCGCAAGACCGCGCGCAATTTTAATCCGATGATGGCAACCGCAGCCAGGATCACCATTGCCGAAGTCGAGCACCTCGTCGAACCAGGCGAGCTCGATCCTGACATGGTGCATACTCCGAGCGTGTTCGTGAAACGCATTTTTCGGGGCGAGCAGTTTGAGAAGAGGATCGAGAAACGGACAGTGAGGAAGGCCGCAGTCGTTGGTCGTTAATTGCTGGTCGTTCGGAAACCAGAGCAGATGCCTGGGAGGCCTGTGTTTCGATTCCGATCGCCGCCCCAGCGCCTAAAGGCGCGCTCATAACGTGGCATTTGCGGCACGCCTGAAGGAGTGCCCTGACACGAACCGTACTTGTGAGACAGTCGTTGGTCGTTCGCCGTTAGTCGTTTGGGAGTGCAGCAGATCTCCTCCCTCGCCAATGAGCAACGACCATCGCCCAACGACTTATCTCCTCATCGCCGGACCAGAGTCGAAGAAAACATGTCAACTTTGCCTAAGACCTCGAAAGACCTCGACAAACGCGAACGCATCGTAAGGCGCATTGCCCGCGAATTGCGCGACGGATTCTACGTCAACCTCGGCATCGGATTGCCGACGTTGATTGCCAATCATGTTCCGCCGGGCATGGACGTGATTCTTCAATCCGAGAATGGGATGCTTGGCATCGGGCCGTACCCCCTCGAAGGCTGCGAAGACGCCGACCTGATCAACGCGGGAAAAGAAACGGTCAGCGAGCTGCCGGGCACTGCGTACTTTTCGAGCGCCGATTCTTTCGCCATGATTCGCGGCGGGCACGTTGACCTAAGCGTGCTCGGCGCGATGGAAGTCGACGAACTCGGCAATCTTGCGAACTGGATGATTCCGGGCAAGATGGTCAAGGGCATGGGCGGCGCCATGGACCTGGTTGCCGGAGCGCGGCGCGTGATCATCGCCATGGAACACGCGACCAAAGATGGGCAGCCGAAGATCCTGAACAAATGCACCCTGCCTTTGACCGGCGTGAAGGTCGTGGACACAATTGTCACCGAGATGGCCTACATCCGAGTCACTCCGGAAGGCTTGCTGCTCGAAGAGATTGCTCCCGGCCTGACGGTCGACGACGTTCAGAAGGCGACGGAAGCGAGGTTGCGGGTTAGTTCTGAGCTAAAGACGATGTAGGACTCGGCTGCCGGCTTCCCAAAGACGGGCCAAAGTACCGCGGAAGCAGTACGGCGCACACGGCGTTACCCTAGCAAACAACCAGATTCTCAAGCACATCATCTCTCCTTCGCCTGAGGATTTAGAGCTGTTCCCTCGGGGCATGAAAGAAAAGGGGAGGTAGAAATGTGGCCAAAGGGAGTCTTGTTCTGCTGTCTGTCGTTCTTGCTTCTGCCCTGGCTAGCGCGCAAGTACCGGGAGGAGTCTTGGGAGGATCAGAACCTGATCTCAAGACTGCGTATGTCGGGAGCGCTGTGACGTGTTCTCCGTCGTATACCATCGTCGTTCCCAGACCTCTGTTAGAGCGAGCAAAACTCAAGGCTCGACTTGCTGCTCTTTTGCGCGAAAGCCTTTACGACGATGCGAAAGGAATCGTCAATATGCCGCGGGAAAAAGAGATAAGGAAACTTGCAAGTAAGCTAAGAAACGAGAGCGAAGACTAGACAGCGATCCTCCAGGCGTATAACCGTCGCCGACCTCGCGTCTTTTAGACGCGGGAAAGACGAAAAGGTGCGCTGAGCAATCGCGCGGGAAGCATCACTGCGGCCCAGACCAGGGCGAGCACTCCGTGGACGGCGATCCCGACCAGGCGGAAGGGCAGCAACAGCAGCCACACGATCGGATAAAGGATCAGCGCCAGCAGGGCGACGGGCCAGCACAGCACGAAGAGAAAACACCAGAGCAGGAAGGCGATCATCGGGACGACTCCTCCTTAACATCATACGCAAGCAGCGGGAAAAAGTTCCGTTAGAGAGTCAGGCGCGGCTGGAATCTTCACCACAGGGAGCACAGCGGAACACAGAGGAAATAACACAAGGGAAAGCTGTGGCTTTGCACAATTCAATTGTCGGTTGAGAAAGAAGTCCTCCGTTTCCTCTGTGTGTCCTCTGTGTCCTCTGTGGTTAAGATTTAAGGTACTTCCGCAGAAATTGCAGGCTCCGGAGACCTGCATCGCTCCAAATTTCAGACTCGAATCCGTGTCCGGCCCCGGGATAGATTTTGATTTCGTACGGGATTCCCTTCTTCTCCAGCAACTTCTGCAGCTGATAGGCTTCCTCGACGGGGACAGTCGGATCGGCCTCGCCGTGCAGGATGAGCACGGGGCAGAGGCGCCTCATGAAGAGCTTCATCTCTTTGGGCATTCCTCCGAAGAACTCGACGACGGCTCTCACCCGAGGATCGATGGCAGAGTTGGCGAGCGAGAGGTAGCCTCCCAGCGAAAATCCCAGCAGAGCGATGCGCTCGCGATCGACTTGCGGTTGCGTTTCGATAAAGCTGATCGCGTCCCAGAGGGTTTTCATCCACAGCGGAAAATTGCGCTTCATCGACTGCAGGTCGGCGGGTTCAGTGCCGGTGCGGTCAAAATAATGCAGCAAGTAAACGGCGAAGCCTTCGGCGGCTAGCATCGTGGCGTAACGCTCCATGCCGGAGACGTTGCCGCCGGCACCGTGGAGAGCGATGACGGCGGGAACGGGGACGTCGAGTGTCCCGGGCAGGTAGGCGTCGAGGCGGATGAGCTTGCCGCCGCTCTGGAAGGAGAGTTCGGGCTGGGAGATGGTGGGCATCTGGGATAAATCTGGGGTTCGCTGGCCGGGCTTCGCCCGGCGGGGCGGACGAATGCGTCCGCCCCTACGCTAGCTATTAGGTGCCAGCCGTCGCTCCCTCTGCTGCGAGTTTTCTTAGCGATTCTGTGTAGGGCGCGCGAGCTATGCCGCGTTCGGTGATTATCGCGACTACGTATTTTGCGGGGGTTACGTCGAAGGCTGGGTTTTCGACTTGGACTCCGTCGGGCACCATCTGCTTGCCGGCGATGTGCGTGACTTCTCTTGCGTTGCGCTGCTCAATGGGGATTTTGGTGCCGTCGGACGTGGAGAGATCGACGGTTGAAATCGGCGCTGCGACGTAGAACGGGATGCCGTGCTCCTTGGCCAAAACGGCTACGGTGTAGGTGCCGATTTTGTTGGCGACGTCTCCATTGGCGGCGATGCGATCGGCCCCTACGACGATGGCTCCGATCTTGCCTTGCTGCATCATGACTCCCGCCATGTTGTCGGAGATGACGGTGGTGGGGATGCCGTCTTTCATCAGCTCCCAAGCGGTGAGGCGCGAGCCTTGCAGAAAGGGGCGCGTCTCGTCTGCGTAGACGTGAATTTTCTTGCCTTGTTCGACGGCCGCACGGATGACGCCGAGCGCGGTGCCGTAACCGGCGGTGGCAAGCGCTCCGGCATTGCAGTGGGTGAGGACGCCGCCGCTGGACGGCATGAGGGTTGCGCCGTGGCGGCCCATAGCCTGGTTGGCGGCGATATCTTCGGCGTGCATGCGCTGGGCTTCTTCGATTAGCGCTTGCTTGATTTGCGGGATGGGGCGGACGCGGAGGGTTTCAAATTTCTCCGTCATGCGGCGGATCGCCCAAAACAGGTTGACGGCGGTGGGCCGCGTCTGGCGGATGGTTTCGCAAATCTGGTCGAAATCTTTTTTGAGGTCGGCGCCGGTCTGCGCTTTGGAATTTTTCACGCCCAGTGCAATACCCATGCCGGCGGCTACGCCAATGGCCGGCGCTCCGCGGACAACCATGTTGCGGATCACGTCGGCGACCTGCTGATGCGTGGTGCAGGTTACGTAAACTTCTTCGGTCGGCAGCTTCGTCTGATCGATGAAGACGACGCCGGTATTGGTCCATTCCAGGGTTTGGATCATGAGTCAGTCGTTGGTCGTTAGTCGTTTGGGATTAGATGCTAAGTGCTAACTGCTAAGTGCTCTTTTCGCACCTCGGTTGCCGTAAAGATCGAGATGAAATTCGCGGGCGCGGCGGCTTTTTCTACACTGGGACGGCCGTGTGCATCCTGCCGCTCGACCAGGCACATCACGCCTACTACTTCGAAGCCGTACTCGCGAGCGGCTTCGATGGCTTGCACAGTCGAGGATCCGGTGGTGCAGACATCGTCAACGATCACCACCTGCGCGCCTTTTTCGCGGAAGCCTTCGATGCGCTGGCCAGTGCCGTGCTGCTTTTCCGCCTTACGTACGAGGAAGCCGTGCATGGTTCCGCTGGTGACGGCGACGGCTACGACGATGGGGTCGGCGCCCATGGTCAGTCCGCCGATGGCGTCCGCCTCCCAGCCTTGCTCGCGGATTTCAGCGAGAAAGACTTCGCCGACGAGTTGCGCGCCACGGGCGTCGAGCGTAGTGACGCGGCAGTCGATGTAATAGTCACTGGTGCTGCCCGACGACAACTGAAACTCACCGAGGCGAAATGACTTTTGCGCCAGCATTTCCAAGAGCTCTTGTCGGGCAGTTGACATGAATTTCTACGATAGCACGGGCTCGGCCCCCAAGGGCGACACCTGATTTTCCCGTAGAGACGCTGCTTGCCGCGTCTCAGGAGACGGGGCAAGCCCAGTCTCTGCAGTGGGAGTCTTGCCGCCACCTGCTACTGATTGAGTTTTTCCAGATGCCGAAATCCATCCGTGGCCGCGAACATCGCTACGGTGATGGTTCCGTTGTAGGCCATGTGGATGAGCACACCGGCGGCTACGGAATTTGTCTTGGCCCTCACTGTGGTCAGGACAATGCCGACTAGGAAAATCACGAGCACCGGTCCCCACGCGCGTCCCAGCTGCGCGACGTGCAGCAGCGCGAAGCCGAGCGCGGTGAGGAAGACGGCAATTGGCAAACCGAGGCGGCGCGCGAGCACGGGATAGAGAAAGCCGCGAAAAAAAAGCTCTTCCATCAGAGGCGCAAGGGTGATGCTGAGGATGCTGAGCGCCCAGGCTTCGGCGGGTGTGCGGAAAAAGCTGTCGATCGGCAGCTCTTTCGGAATCGGCAGGAAATGGGCTAGAGCTTGCAAAGCCAGCGAAAGCGCGAAGCCCGCAACGACGTAAATGGCGATGTTGGATGGCCAGTTCCAGTGGACGGCGGCGAGAAAATCGGGACGGCGGCGCTCCCGCGTAACCAGAACATACATGTAGGCGAGGATGAGAAGGTACGCTACGGATTGTCCCGCGACGGAGACTAGCGGGACGCGGGCGATTTCGCCAGCGGCCGTGTGCGGGTACACCCAGATGCGAGCGATGAGCAATGCGGCGAAGAAACAGACTATGATCGCAACGATGATGAGGAATATGAGGCGGAGGACATCCCAGCCGGTCCAGGCCGGATCGGGCGCGGTTGGGATAAGTTCGGTGGGTTGTGGGTTGGGCGTCGCGGCCGCAGCGAGTCCGGAGTCGTTGTGGCCACCCGCATCTGCCGAGCTTTGCTCGGCTTGGAAGGGCGAGGGCGCCCGTCCCCACATGGGCACTGCATCCGCGGGCGTTGGACTTGGCGTCGGATGCTCGGGAAGATCGTCAGGCGAAAAGTTCACGCGAGCCTCCCGGTGCCAGTGGGCGCGAGCACGCTTCTTGCCGAGGCATTTTTTGCCGATCCATTTTTTGCTGCCCGATTTATTTCCGTCCCGTTGAAATATGACGTCAGCGCCTGTCCCGTGTAGGACTTCTTCACTCGCGCGATTTGTTCGGGCGTGCCCTGCGCAACGATACGCCCGCCTTCTTCTCCGCCTTCGGGGCCCAGATCGAGGATCCAATCGGCGTTACGGATGACGTCCAGGTTGTGTTCGATGATGATGACCGTGTTTCCTAGATCGGTCAGCCGGTGCAGGACGTCCAGCAATTTGCGCACATCGTCGAAGTGCAATCCCGTGGTCGGCTCGTCCAGCAGATAAAGAGTTTTTCCGGTCTGGCGCTTGCCGAGTTCGCGCGCGAGTTTGATGCGCTGAGCTTCGCCGCCGGAGAGGGTGACCGCGGATTGACCGAGGTGAATGTATCCGAGTCCAACATCGACCAGGGTTTGCAGCTTTTGCTTGACCTGCGGGATGTTCTCCAGAATCTGCAGCACGTCCGACACGGGAGTTTCAAGCAGATCAGCAATGGAGCAGCCGTTGTAGTGAACCGACAACGTTTCATGGTTGTAGCGGCGTCCGCCGCAGACTTCGCACTGCACGTAAACGTCGGGCAGGAAGTTCATTTCGATGCGGCGCTGGCCTTCGCCCTGGCAGGCCTCGCAGCGTCCGCCAGGAACATTGAAAGAGAAACGTCCGGGCTTGTATCCGCGCTCTCGTGACTCGGGGAGCATGGCGTAGAGGTCGCGAACCGCCGCAAAGATGCCGGTGTAGGTTGCGGGGTTGGAGCGTGGGGTGCGTCCGATCGGAGACTGGTCGATGCGAATGACCTTGTCGATCAACTCCGCTCCGGTGATGGCTCTGTGCGTGCCCGCTTCTTCGCGGGAACGATAGAGTTGTTTGGCCAGCGCTCGATACAGGATGTCGTTGACCAGGGTCGATTTGCCGGAACCGGAAACGCCGGTCACAACCGTCATCACGCCGAGGGGGAAAACGACGTCGAGATTCTTGAGGTTGTTCTCGCGCGCGCCGAGGATGGTGATGGCTTTCCCATTCGGGCTGCGGCGCTGGGAAAGCATGGCGATGTGTTGGCGTCCAGAGATGTAGGCGCCCGTGAGGGAGGCGGGCGAGTCCATGACTTCGGCGGGCGTTCCGGCGGCCACCAACTCACCACCATGACGGCCGGCGCCGGGGCCGAGGTCAATGACATAGTCTGCACGCCGGATGGTTTCTTCATCGTGCTCGACGACGAGCACGGTGTTGCCGAGGTCGCGCAAGTTTTCGAGCGCGGCAAGAAGACGCCCGTTGTCGCGATGATGCAGGCCGATGGAAGGTTCGTCGAGGACGTAGAGGACGCCGCGCAGTTTGGAACCGATCTGCGTCGCGAGGCGGATGCGTTGGCCTTCTCCACCAGAGAGCGTGGCGGCTGAGCGGCCGAGCGACAGGTAGCCTAGTCCGACGTCGTACAGAAATTGCAGGCGTTCGGTGATTTCGTGCACGATGCGTCCGGCGATGGTCAGTTCTCTGCCCGTCAGTTTGATCTTGCGCGCGGCTTCGAACGCGCGTGAAATCGGAAGGCTAGTGAAATCGGCAATGGACATGCCATTCACTTTTACCGCCAGGCTTTCGGGACGCAGCCGCTTGCCGTGGCATACCGAACATTCGGTCGCCGACATGAAATCGAGCAGGTATTCGCGGTAGGTATCGGACGTGGAGGATTCGAGATTCTGTTTGAGGTGGCCGAGAATCCCGAGGAACCCAGTCTTTCCTTCGCGCTGGCCTTCACGCTGGCCACCGCGCTGCGGCTCGCCGTACAGCAGCAGGTTCTGAATCTTGTCGGGAAATTTCTCGAAGGGCGTCGACAGGTCGAAACCGTAAGCTTGGACTACCAACTGGATGCTGCGAATCAGATTCTGCGATGCCGACCCCGGCCCCAAGCCGCCATCGAGTATCGGCTTCGACCAATCGACAATCACCTTGGCAGGATCAAGATCGTAGCGGCTTCCAAGGCCGTGGCACTCGGGACAGGCTCCATAGGAACTGTTGAACGAGAATGATCGCGGCTCCAGTTGCGGAACGCTGATGCCGCAGTCCGGGCAGGCTAAGCGAGACGAATAGAGGGTTTCCTCTCCGTTGACGACGGCGACCAGGACGAGCCCTCCACCGAGTTTCATCGCAAGGCCAACCGACTGTTCGAGGCGGTGTTCGATTCCGGGCTTCACCAGCAGGCGATCCACGACAACTTCGATGGTGTGATTCTTGCGCTTGTCGAGGGCAAGGTCGTCCTCAAGGTTGACCAGTTCGCCGTCGACGCGAGCGCGGGAGAAACCGTGCTGGACAAGCTTCTCCATCTCTTTTTTGAATTCACCTTTGCGGCCCCGAGCTATGGGCGCCATGATCATTACGCGATCATCGGGCGTAAGCGACATTACGCGCTGCACGATCTGCTCGGCGGACTGGCGGGTGATGGGCTTGCCGCAATTCGGGCAATGAGGCACACCGATCGAAGAGTAGAGCAGGCGCAGGTAATCGTAGATCTCGGTGATGGTGCCGACGGTGGAACGCGGACTGCGGCTGGTGGTTTTCTGTTCGATCGAAATCGATGGGCTGAGGCCGTCGATCGAGTCGACGTCGGGGCGCTCCATCTGGTCGAGAAACTGGCGGGCATAGGCGGAAAGCGTTTCGACGTAGCGCCGCTGGCCTTCGGCGTAAATCGTATCGAAAGCAAGCGAGGATTTGCCCGAGCCGCTGAGCCCCGTAATGACCGTCAAGGTATTGCGAGGAATTTCGACGTCAATATTCTTCAGGTTGTGCTGGCGCGCGCCGCGCACCGAGATCCTGGTGATGGCCATTTAGTGCTACACGTTATGGACTTCCGTAACGTGGACGGGTCCCAAGAAATGTTGGAGAGTGGAAATACGCAGTTCGATTCTCGTATCTTAGTTGTTAACAGCGGCGGGGGTCAAATGCGGATAAAGTAAAACATTTGCAACTGCGTGCTTCAGAAGGTGGTTGCAACAAGGGCCAGTACAGTGAACGGACTTTCCGCAGCTTTCTTAATCAGCAGCACGGCAATCCTGAGTGTGATTCTGGGTGTATTCGGCGCGTATTGCGCGATTTGCGGATTATTGGCCGCGCTTAACCCCTCTCGACCCAATGTCCTTCGGGCGTTGGTACCCCATCAAAGCCCTGCAAGCGGTGACTAAAGCGCCCCCGCGATTTCAGCCCCACTCCTGATTCCCGTAGAGACGCGGCTTGCCGCGTCTTGTTCGCAGCGTGTTATGGACCAGTGTTTCCCTGGGCGTCCAGCGACACGAGGCTACTGTTGGGGCGGCTGCGGGGGAGGAATGACGGCCCCGCCGGGAGGCTGTTGTCTGCGGAGCATCTCCAGAATCTGCTCGGGGGTCTTCGGACCGGCGTTGGGCTGGTTTGGATCCTGTGCCTGCTGGTCCTGGACATTTCCGTTCACGTCGGGCAGCACAGCTTGTCCGGGCTGCGCCTGATCGTCGGCGCTGTCATCCGCGTTCTCCTCCTCTGGTTGATCATCTTTGCTCTCGTCGCCTTCGGTCGTGGGTTGTCCACCCGGTTGCGGGACGATGAGCTGCTGGTTGAACGGCTGAGGCGGGGGAAAGCGGTTCGGCGGCATTGGCCCCTGATTGCCCTGATACACGTTCGCGGCGCTCTGAGTCTCTCCCGCCGACGGTGTTTTTGGCGTGAGCACCACGCTGGAAACCGCCGTGGGATCCGTGTTTGAACCCACCATTACGTAATTGAACGCGGTACCATTGAACAATCCTGCCAGAACCTCCCGTGGCGCCCCCGGTCCGAGGTGCGCGACCACTCGCTCGTTTGCGCCTGAGCCCGGAGGAATTTCAATCGAAGCCCCGGTAAGTTTGCGAACATCGCGCAGGATTTCGCCTAAAGTCGAATTCTGAGCCGAGATGGTCAGTAACCCACCTTGAAAGCTGACTTTCGCTGGCGTTGCCGGAATCTGGTCCATCGGCACTTGGCTCAACGGTCCTCTCGGTAACGGCGGAAGGACCAGTGGCTTCTGGGTCTTGCGGGACTTGTGGTGCCGGGTAGCGATCGGCGTGGCGGCGGGGGCTGCAGTCTGGGCAAGAGGAGTTTGAGCCAGAAGGACCGGAGTTGCCAACCAGAGTCCCAAAGCAAACCATCTGCGTGTCCGCCGCATCAGAAACACCCCATTCCCGCGAGCGGCCAAGGGTTCCGCAGCCACTGCGCTCTGCCCGATTTTACCATTGCCTGTAGAACAGCGGAGCGCCTTATTTCTTGCGAATTCCTGCACATTGAGGAGCATGATGAATGCACCAGACGATTGCAGGTACAGCCTTTGCAAGCATTTAGACTAGCTTCGGCTTTAACTGCGAGTAAAATGCCAGCGGAGGGCTCTCTTTGGTAACTTCTTCGCACCCGGCGCTTCAGAATCGACGGCGCGGCCGACGACGGCTGTGGCTCCTGCTGCTGGGAACGTCGCTCGGAACTTTGCTCGGAACTACGGCCCATGCCCAGACCTGCCAGACCGCCGCGGACATGGATGCCTCCGTAGGAACCGCCCTCGAAACCGCGGCCAAACGCTATTTCGAAATGGCGGAGCGCGGCGACGTGGCTGCTCTGAAGCAGAATTCCATTGCCGCCGTGGCCTCCAGCTTTGCCGGAATCGAAGTCGCGGTCAAAGAGAACAAGGCAGCGTTGGCCGACGCAAAGGCTGCGATTCGGCCACCCTTTTTGCTGATAGCCGATGGCCCGGAACCGCTTGCACGCGCTGAATTTCTGTGCGGGGTATTCGGGAAGTCGGGTCAGACGAAGGATAGCGCCGTGTTTGTCCTGCCCAATCTGCCGCCCGGCAAGTACGGCTTAACCATTCTCGATGTGAACGGCCCTCAGGGCGCGAGGACACTGACTTTTGTCTTGCAGGAGACTGGCACGGACTGGAAACTGGCGGGTTTTAACGCTAAATCTTCGCAGGTGGCGGGACATGATGCAGCGTGGTTCATCCGGCGCGCTCGCGATTTCAAAGCTAAAGCACAGAATCACAACGCCTGGCTGTATTACCGCGAGGCAATCGCCCTGTCCGCCCCAGTCGACTTCATGAACACGCTCGCCACCGACCAACTCTACGACGAGTTCCAGGCAGCGCAGCCCTCCGATATGCCGGCGAACGAACACACCGTGGATATCAGCGCGGGCGGCAAGATCTATCATTTGACCGAAATCTTTCCGCTGGCAGTGGGCGACGATCTTGACGTGGTTGTAAAGCATCAGGCCGCCGATGTATCGGATACCGCGCGCACGTTTAAGGAGAATGTGGCCGTGATCAGGGCACTGGTAGCGAAGTATCCCGAATTTCGTGAAGCTTTTGCCGGAGTGGTAGCGCGGGCTGTCGAGCCGTCCGGCCGCGACTACGGTTCGCTCATGGCGATGAAGGACATCAAGTAAACATCATTGAGTCAGTTCCCTCCCCCAGTTGCCTTCCCCATCCCGCAGGACTAGTATTTTTTAAGGCCACTTCACCGCAACCAACCTCTCACTCGATCTCGTTAAGGAGGATGTATGGGCATTGCAGTTTCCCCAATCCAGATTGATTCACGCGTCAGCGACTTCATCGGGAAGCCGCGCAAAATGCTGATCGACGGCAAGTGGGTGAATGCCGCCTCGGGCAAAACTTTCCCAACCTACAACCCGGCTACCGGAGAAGTTCTGGCGCAGGTCGCGGAAGGCGACCGGCAGGACATTGACGCCGCCGTAAAAGCTGCGCGCAAGGCCTTCGACAGCGGTCCCTGGTCGCGCCTGACTGCCTCCGAGCGCGGCAAGCTGGTGTGGAAACTGGCCGATCTGCTGGAAGAGCACCTCGAAGAATTCGCCACGTTGGAAACACTTGATAACGGCAAGCCGCTCACCGTGGCGCGCGCCGCCGATGTTCCGCTCGCCGTCGAAATGTTCCGCTACATGGCGGGATGGGCGACCAAGCTCGAGGGCACCACCATTCCGCTCTCCGTGCCGTATACGCCGGGCGTCAACTACCACGCCTATACGCTCCGCGAGCCGGTGGGCGTCGTAGGCCAGATTATCCCGTGGAATTTCCCGCTGCTGATGGCGGCGTGGAAACTGGCGCCGGCACTAGCCTCGGGATGCACGGTGGTGCTGAAGCCTGCCGAGCAGACGCCGCTCTCCGCGCTGCGTCTGGGCGAATTGATAATGGAAGCCGGATTCCCTGATGGTGTGGTCAACATCGTCCCGGGATATGGCGAGACGGCGGGCGCGGCTCTAGCGGCGCACGATTTGGTCGATAAAATTGCTTTCACCGGATCGACGGAAGTGGGCAAACTGATTGTCCACGCAGCCACTGGAAACCTGAAAAAAGTCTCGCTCGAACTCGGCGGCAAGTCGCCAAACGTCGTCTTCAAGGATGCGGATATGGATGTGGCTATCGCCGGTTCCGCCAGCGCCATTTTCTTCAATCACGGCCAATGCTGCTGCGCCGGTTCGCGTCTGTTCGTGGAGCGGCCGGTGTTTGATCGCGTGGTCGAGGGCGTGGCCGCAAAGGCCAAGAAGATCCGGGTCGGATCTGGCATGGAGCCGGACACGTCGATGGGTCCGCTCGTCTCCGAGGAACAGTTGCAGCGGGTGTGTAACTACCTGGAAATTGGCTTGTCCGAAGGCGCGACTGCGGTGGCTGGCGGGAAGAAGCTGGGCGACAAGGGATATTTTGTCGAGCCCACTGTGCTGGTAAATACGAAAGACAACATGCGCGTTGTGCAGGAAGAAATTTTCGGGCCGGTCGTGACGGCGATTCCGTTCGATAATCCGGAGGAACTAACGCCGCGCGCCAACGACTCGATGTATGGTCTGGCGGCCGGCATCTGGACGAAGGACATTTCGAAGGCGCATCGTCTGGCATCCGCACTGCGCGCCGGAACGGTCTGGATCAACTGCTACAACATCTTCGACGCGGCGCTGCCGTTTGGCGGCTACAAGCAGTCCGGGTGGGGACGCGAGATGGGCAAAGACGTTCTCGCACTCTACACCCAGACCAAGTCGGTGTGCGCGCGCCTGTAGTACCGTTAAAAGCGATGATCATGCGGTGGAGGGACGGGCGCCTCGCCCGTCCAGCCGGGCGGGAACGCCCGGCGCTCCACCGGCACTCTAATTGCTAGGCGGCGCGGGCTTCTCGCTCTTCTTTTCTTGCTTCTTATCAGCCGCTTTCTCTTTGGCCTCGGCGGCAGCGCTCTCGACCGTGTCTTCCAGAACCTCGCCCGTCATGGCATCGATGTTGACTTCGTGGATGCCATCCGCCATCTTGATGTCGAAGGAATAGATCAGCTTTCCTTTTTCTCGTTCAATCTCTTTCGACTGAATCTTGCCAGCCTCCTTGGCCAGGGCGGTCCTTTGCGCCTGCTCCATGGAGATCTTCGCTTCTTTGCTCAGCGCAGCCTGGCTGGTCTTGCTCTGGCCGCCGGCCCACGCCTGCAAAGTGAACGCAAGCAGAATGCCTGCCAAAATTGCCATCCTCATTTTCATTCTCCCGTTTCCTACTTGTGTTTCCCGTTTTTCATTGATCGGGCCGCAAGATTCTACTCTGCGGCTTCGAAGGATGATTGCGATTAGAACACGGAACCTGCAAATGAGCTGAATCGGAAAGGCAGACATCACCCCCGATGGGGCAAGGCGAAGGTTGGAGGCGCGGGTGAGAATCGAACTCACGATAGAGGTTTTGCAGACCTCGGCCTTACCACTTGGCTACCGCGCCGGCTAGTTCATTAACTAGTTCATTAAAACGACACGCTAAAACGATACTCTAAAAACTAGCATGCTAAAACGAAAAGCCCTCGCATATGCAGGGCTTCGAAAAAACTGGAGCGGGAGACGGGGATTGAACCCGCGACTTCGACCTTGGCAAGGTCGCACTCTACCGCTGAGTTACTCCCGCTCGACTCTATGAGTATAAACGACTCCGTCCCAGCGCAGCAAACGCAGCGCTCGGGGCGGGTAAAACCGAGTGTTCTGGAATCAAAACAACCGTGTCAGCGCCGAATTCGTTGACGGACCGCTGGCTCGTCCGTAAGATGAGGCGACCGGAATGCTGAGCATTTCTTAGTGATCGACCAGACCATCTCGCACTACCGCATCGTCGAAAAGCTCGGTGGCGGCGGCATGGGTGTGGTCTATAAAGCTGAGGACACCGAACTTGGCCGCTTCGTCGCCCTCAAATTCCTGCCCGAGGAACTGTCGCGAGACCCGCAAGCACTAGAACGCTTTCGCCGGGAGGCGCGCGCCGCGTCCGCTCTGAATCATCCCAACATTTGCACCATCTACGAAATAGGCAAACACGGCGAGCAGTCCTTCATTGCCATGGAGTTTCTGGATGGCGTGACGCTGAAGCATCTCATCGCAGGAAGGCCGTTAGATAACGAAACTCTGCTCTCGCTGGCGACCGAGGTTGCCGACGGATTGGACGCAGCGCATTCCCAGGGTATCGTCCACCGTGACATCAAGCCTGCCAACATCTTTGTCACCAAACGTGGGCATGCCAAGGTGCTGGATTTCGGGCTGGCCAAGGTAGCATCCCCACGATCTTCCAGCCGGGATACATCGGCGAACACCATGACGGCTAACACCATGACGGCCGCCATCGATGAACCGTATCTGACGAGTCCCGGATCGACGCTCGGAACTATCGCCTACATGTCACCGGAGCAGGCTCGAGGCAAAGAACTGGACGCCCGCAGCGATTTATTCTCGTTCGGTGCCGTGCTCTACGAGATGGCGACAGGCACACTCCCGTTTCGTGCCGATAATTCCGCGGAGATCTTCAAGGCCATCCTGGACGCAGCGCCAGTTTCCGCCGTGCGGCTGAATCCCGCCGTGCCCGGCGAACTGGAACGCATCATCAACAAGGCTTTGGAGAAAGACCGCAACCTGCGCTATCAGAGTGCGGCGGAGGTGCGGGCCGACCTCCAACGACTGAAGCGGGATACGGACTCGGGACGGTCCGCTGCCACAGTATCCGGATCGGCAGTTGCGACGCCTGCCGGATTTTCAGCAGCGGCCGGGGCCAGCAGTTCATCGGCTGTGGCCTCCCAGAAAACGCGCATTGGCTGGAAAATCTGGGCAGCAACCGGCGGCGGCCTTGCTCTTCTCGTCATTGCAGCGCTCATTTATCTTCAATCCCGCCCGCTCCCTCCGCCCAAAGTATCCGGCTACGTCCCGATCACTCACGACGGCAATCCAAAGTATCTGATCGGGACGGACGGGGCGCGGCTCTACTTTGGCGGGTTCACTTCCGCCGGCCCAGTCGTAGCGCAGGTTTCCGTCTCCGGTGGGGAGGTGGCGCCTGTCGCAGTTCCTGCTCCGACCATGTTTTTGCTTGCGGTTTCCCCCGATGGGGCAACCTTGCTTGTGGCCGACGAGGTGGGCCAGACAGAAACCCATGGACCGCTTTGGGCAGTTCCTGTGCTCGGCGGGTCACCTCGCAAACTGGGAGACGCAGATGGTCAGGCCGCCGCCTGGTCTCCTGATGGCCAAAGGATGGTTTATGCCGACGGTCCCGACTTGTTCCTGGCAAACAGCGACGGCTCTGAACCCCACAAACTCTTCTCGGCCCCCGATGTAGCGATCGAACCGGCTTGGTCGCTCGACGGTACCGTGATTCGATTCAGAGTCGGGGGGTATTTCGCTAGTGCAGGCTCGCTTTGGCAAGTTTCGGCGAATGGGACAGGCGCTCATCCACTGCTCCCCGCCTGGAACACTACTCCCACCGAGTGTTGCGGCCTATGGACTCCGGATGGAAAATATTTTGTTTTCCAGTCACAAGGCAACATCTGGGAGCTGGCAGAAAAAGCGAATCTGTTCGGAAAAGCCAGCAGCCAACCCGTCCAGTTGACCTCAGGGCCAATGACCTTCTCCTGGCCTGTGCCCAGCAAGAATGGCAAGAAGCTGTTCGTCGTGGGTACATTGGCGCGCGGGGAACTGGCTCGCTACGACGCAAAGTCCGCAGGGTTCGGTCCATTTCTTTCAGGAATTTCGGCGGACAGCGTGAGCTTCTCCAAGGATGGACAATGGGTGGCCTATGCCAGCTACCCAGAGGGCACCCTCTGGAAAAGCAAATCGGACGGCAGCCAGCGAATTCAACTCACCTACCCGCCGCTCACCGCCGTGCTCCCGAGCTGGTCACCCGATGGCCAACAGCTCGTTTTCTATGGTCTTTTGCCCGGCCAAAAGTCGAAGTTGTACACTCTCTCCGCCGATGGCGGAACTCCGCGCAAAATCATGCCTGAAGACCCCGAGGAGCAATACGATCCCACTTGGTCCCCTGACGGAACAAAAATTGCTTTCGGCGGACCTCCGGCCGATCACAACGCGACCATCCGGATCATCGACCTCACGACTAATCAAATTTCGACGGTGCCTGGCTCAAAGGGCCTTTATTCGAGCCGCTGGTCTCTCGATGGACGCTATCTCGTCGCCATGCCTTTCGCCTCCCGCAGCCTTATGCTTTTCGACTTTGCCACCCAAAAGTGGGCTGAACTCGCGAAAATAACCTGCGGTTTTCCCAACTGGTCGAAAAACAGCGACTATGTTTACTTCTTGCACGAGGAGAACCAGCCGTCGGTGATGCGAGTACGCATTCGCGACCGCAAGATCGAACGGGTGGCCGACCTGAAAAACTTCCGGCAAGCAGGCTTCTGGAATGTCTGGCTCGGTATGGCTCCCGACGATTCACCCCTACTGCTTCGCGACATCGGCACCCAGGAAATCTACGCGCTCGACTGGCAAACCCAGTAACCTCTCCCTGCGTGGGCCCTGAGGGAAATCCGATCGAATTGCGGCAACCTAAATGACGCAACGCTGCGTGAGCACCCAGTCCCTAACTCAGCCGTACGTCAAATAGCGCCAGCCAATACTGAAGCGATTGCAGAGCAAACCCGCAAAGGATCAGTCCAATGCCAAATACCCCCATCCGTCGCTCGGGAAGGTTATCAGCGTAGTATTCGACGTAAGGAGTTAACGTCCCCCCAACGCCGGTAACAATCCCAGTCACCAGCCCTACGCGAATCGCAAAGGCCCAGGGGTGATCAACGTGATGGATGAACGCGCTGCAGATAAGGGCTGTGGCAATGTAGCCAATCGTACGGATCACCGTTCCCCAAAACTGACGACGCGAAAGCCGTGGACGGCGAGAGGCAGAATAGTCCGTAGCGGGACGCATCCCGCGAGAGTAGACGAGTACTTGGCCGGCAGTGATGAGAATGGCAAATGCGATTGCGAATCCAAGACCCAAAATCCTGTACAGTCCCGCTCCGAAACCAAATGCGCGGATGGCGGAAAACACTGCTTCCCAAGGCAAAGAATAATGATCTAGCCCACGGGCCGCCCGATTGAATTCAATCGACAAGGTGATGCCGGTCGCAATACCGGAAGCTATGCCAAAGAAGAGACCAAGGCCCAGCCCGTAGCCGATGCCGAAGACAACTGAGTAGGTTACCGCGCGAGTCAGCAGCCGCAACGGACCGTGTTGTCCGCCCAACAGGTCATAGGCGAGATAAAGACTACCCAGCACATCAAGACACGTGCCAGTAATGCTGACGGCCGCGACTGTATGGTGGTCCATTGGAGGATTGTAGAGCTAAAACTTTGCTGCTCATTGTGGCTTACGGGGGTATTCCCCTGATGCGCTCCCTAAGGCATGGATATAATCCGTCCTATCGCCTTCGGTCGGGCAGATCGGTCCATGAAAAAGCGGTTTCAAAAGTGGGTCGCGGTTCTGGGCTCAGCATACCCAGCATACCCAAATGCTTCCAGTCCTTATTGGAGGGCACTGCCGATACGGCGTATGACGAGGCTCCTCGCGGGAGCTTTCTTCACTGCCTCCATAGCTGGTTTCGCTGCCGATCTTATACAGCTCGACGCCCCCCTGGGTCGTGGTTTCTTCTGGCCTGTCTTATTTGGCGCAACCGCGACAGGCATTCTCGTGGCCAGAATCAAGAGCGTTCGTCTTATTCCGTTTGTGATACTCATTGCCGTCGCAATCACCTGGTTGGCCTACCCCGACCGTTTCCTCTGGTTCCGCTGGTTGTGGCAGGCGTTTGGATGGACTAGCTCAACCGTTTCCGCGCCCGTGCCGCTGCCGCATGCGGTGAAAGAGCGGGTACTCTTTGATGCCATTGGCATCTGGATTAGTGCCAGCCTGGGCCTTCGACTGCTGCTGTCCTTCGTCACAAAAGAAGGATTGGCCAACGTCCGGATGCAGACCGAACTCTCGCTCGCCCACGGCATTCAGGCCACTCTGGTGCCAACCGTTTCTTTCCAGACCACGAGCTTCGAGGTCTACGGCAAATCCATTCCCAGCACAGAAATGGGTGGCGATTTGATCGATGTCGTCGAGAGCGGCAGCACTCTGCTCGCCTACGTCGCCGACATTTCCGGACATGGACTCGCCGCCGGTCAACTCATGGGGATGTTAAAGGCCGCGCTGCGGGTCTCTCTACAATTCCATCAACAACCCGTGGCCTTGCTCGAGAGTGCGGACCGTGTATTGCCTGCCATCAAGGGACCGGGCATGTACGCCACCCTCGCCCTCCTATACTTCGACGGCTCGGCCCAAGCCGAGTATGCCCTGGCGGGGCATGTACCTATCCTGCACTATCGCCACTCCAGCCGCGACACGGTTCGGCTCACCATGGAGCAATTCCCCTTGGGTCTCATGCCCGGCGGACGCTACGCGAGTCAGCGCCTCAGTTATTCACCGCATGACGTGTTTCTGATGCTCACGGATGGCATCACGGAAGTAGTCAACGATAGAGACGAGGAGTTTGGTCTTGTGCGACTGGAACAACTGCTGAGTCAGCACGCCGACGAACCCCTGCCTTGGATTTGGGAATTGGCTATGGGTGAGGTGAAGCAGCATGGCTTGCAGCAGGATGACCAGAGTCTGTTGTTGCTCCGCGTCTGTGGGTAACCCGTTGACTCACCAAGTTTCCACTTCTTTTCCCTAATACTGCTTTCCCGTCGGCGCCGGGTTGGCGGCGGTGATCCGGTTGCGGACGTCCCATAGATCTTTGTAGAGCCAGCTTTCCATTCGTTGTTGCAGGACTTCCACGGGCGTTCCCATGGTGCCGACAACGCGCCCTCCGATGACTCGTTCGGCGAGCTTGAGATGGTGGAAGCGGAATAACTGCATGCGTTCGTCGAAGTCGAGCATGCGCTCGGCGACATCGTGCAGGCCAAAGAATTCTTCGTAGCGGCGGTAGAGTTCGCCGGCGGTGAGGCCGGCACCGCTGAGCTGCTCGTGAAAAGCGTGGCCGAGGCGCGGGCCGACGTGGAGCAGCGAAAGGAAGCCGGGAGAGTCGAGGCCGCTGCCGTGCCCGAGACCGGCGCGAATGAGATGGTAGTCGTAGGGAGTAATGGTCTCCAGAATGTGCAGCAGGCCGATGGTCGGGTCGAGGAGCGAAATGGCGCGACGGATCAGTCGCCCGGTGTTGCCATAGTCGGCGCGCTCGAGCGTTTCGAGGGCGCGGCCAAGTTCGAAAGCCGCTCCCTTCATTAGCAGCTCCGAGCTCTGGTGTACGACCAGGAAAGTCATTTCATCTTTGTGCAGCAGTTCTTCGGGAGGCTTTTGCAAAGCGAGCAATTCGTCCGTGCGCAGATAGCGCTCGTAGTCGGTCGCTCCCTTGCCGGGAAGAATCGGTTTGGTGAATTCGTCGCGATGTGCCATGGAGAACCTAACGAGAACCTACGCGCTCTCAGGACTGCAACGTTCGACCGGATGACGCGGCGACCACTGTGGATCTTCATCCGGCGTCACGATCTGCCCGTCCCGCATGTGGACGATGCGGTCGCCATACTCAGCCGCCTCGGGATTATGCGTAATCATCATCACGGTCTGGCCCAAATCCTTATTCGACTGGCGCAGCATGTTGAGAACGATGCTCGAGCTTTTCGAATCCAAATTGCCGGTCGGCTCGTCGGCAAGCACGATGGCGGGGCGGTTGATTAGAGCCCGGGCAAGCGCGACTCTCTGCTGCTCGCCGCCGGAAAGCTCATTGGGCCGATGTTCCAGACGCTCGGCGATGCCCAGCATGTCGGTGATCTTCTTCAGGAACGCGGGATCGGGCTTGCCCAAACCGGCGATGTCAACGGCGATCTCGATGTTCGAGCGCGCACTGAGCGTGGGCAGAAGATTGAATTTCTGGAACACGAATCCGATCTTGCTCTTGCGCAACCGGGTGCGCTCGCCGTCGGAAAGGGTGGCGAAATCCACGCCGTCGATGCTAACGCTTCCCGAATCCGCGCGGGTCAATCCTCCGAGCAGATAAAAAAGCGTGGATTTGCCACTGCCCGAAGGGCCGACGATGGTGACGAACTCACCCTTTTGCACACTGAAGGAAATGCCGCGCAGGGCTGGCACATCCACTTTGCCAACCCGGTAGGTTTTGCGCAGTTCCCTCGCTTCAATGATTGGCGACATCCAGTGAAAACGATATCACAGGAAGCGAGCAAACTTTGGTAGCGCCGGAGCAACTCGCCGCGGATTCACAGAGTTCTTTACCACCGCCGCGCTCAAGCCACGTTCGCGTGCTCCACGTCCGCCGCGCGGGCGCGAAGTTCAACCTGGCGCTTGGGGCCGCGCTTGCGCACCAGCAGCAGGCGAATGCGTTCCAGCAGGTCCATGGGCTCGTACATTCCCTTGGACAGAAAAACATCGGCAAGCGTTTCGCGCTCGTAGATTTTGGTTCGGCTCGAGATCAGCACCGCGGGAGTCTGCGGAGAGAGAGTTTTAATTTCTTCGATCAGCCGGGAACCATCCACGCCAGGCATGATCAGGTCGGTGAGCACCAGATCAATACCGCCGCGACGGAAGGCTTCGAGGGCTAGTTCGCCACTGTTGCAGGCAACCACGCGGTAGCCCCGCGTCTGAAGCAGGATTTTGCGAATGGAGAGTGACTGTTCGTTATCGTCGACACAGAGAATTGTTTTCTTGGGCTTCATTGATCTGACCGGGGAACTGTCGTCACAAATTTTACTTGAATTCGATACCTGATTTCTTTTTTTGAGAACCGGAGCGAGGTGAATGCTAAACAGAATGGCAGCGCAGGTAAAGTAGCGCGCTCGCCAACGGCACTTTCGTGGATGGAACGATCGTGCCCTCGTACTGAAAGCCGCGACTGTCAAGGCTTTTCGATCCGCTAAATGGCGAGCGTGACTTCACCGCGAAGTACCTCCACACAATTTCCACCGACACGCACATTGGCGACTTGGTTATCTTGCTTTTTTGCGCGAACAAAAATGCTGCTGGGACGGTGCACTTCGAGACCTTGCTCGATCAAAACCCGCTCCTCGCTGGCGGCAACGCCGTGCGCGACCATCCAGGCGGAGCAGCATCCGGCGGCGGAACCGGTGGCCGGATCGTCTCCGTTGTAAAAGATCATGCGCGCGTGCAGGCGGGCTTTCGGATCGACGGTTTCGCGGCTAACAAAGTAAAAGAATTTTCCGCCGCTGCGAGCGAGGTATTCGGCCGAGCCCTTGAGATCGAGGCGGAGATTCTGCAAGGTCTTCAGCGAACGCAGCGCCACGATGGTGAAAGGAACGCCGGTGGAGACGGTTTGGATGGGCGCGGAGTCGTCGAAGTCAGCCGCGCTCAGGCCGGTAAGCCGAGCGACGGCCTCGAGGTCGTGGATCGCGCCGAACTCGGGATTTTTCTGCGTCATCTCTCCGAAGGCCGGCTGCGACGGTTCCCTGGTGAAGCGCACGGGTACGATGCCAACGTTGAGATCGAGCTGAACTTCTGATGTGCCGGACTGGCCGCGCAGCACGAAAGCGGTGCCCAGCGTAGGATGCCCGGCAAACGGCAGTTCTTCCTGCACGGTGAAGATGCGCACGCGAACTCCGCGAGTCTTTTCCGCAGCGGCGTCCCCGGGAAGGATGAAGGTAGTTTCGGAAAGATTGGTTTCCCGCGCCAATGCCTGCATTTGTTCCGTGCTGAGGCCGCGGCCGTCGAGAAAAACGGCGAGAGCGTTGCCGGTGAGGGCGCGGTCGGTAAACACATCGACCTGCACCATTGAGAGCTTTCGCGCTGAAGTAGCCATGCCTGAGATTTTATCCTGCGCTCGCGCACCAACGCACATTCACAGGCCCGATGCGATACCATAATCCCTGCCGGAACCGGCCGCGGTCGGTTGACGGACTGCGGGTCGCTGGATATTCTATTCTCTACTAATGTTATAGGGTTTATAACGCGCTGGCCATCGATCAATCAACAAATAAGCGAGGAACAAAAATGTCTCTACGCATCAATTCCGAAGCTCCTAATTTCACAGCCGAAACCACGCAAGGCACAATTAACTTTCACGAATGGATCGGTGACGGCTGGGCGATCCTGTTTTCGCACCCCAAGGACTTCACTCCGGTGTGCACGACCGAACTCGGCTACATGGCGGGTCTGCAGCCAGAGTTTGCCAGGCGCAACACGAAAATTATCGGGCTGAGCGTGGACCCTGTGACCAGTCACGGCAAGTGGGCCGCCGATATTGAAGAAACTCAGGGCCACAAGGTGACCTATCCGATGATCGGCGATCCGGAACTCAAAGTGGCGAAGCTGTATGACATGCTGCCCGCCGAGTCTGGAACCACCAGCGAAGGCCGCACGGCGGCCGACAACGCGACGGTGCGCACGGTGTTCGTAATTGGCCCGGACAAAAAGATCAAGCTGATGCTGATCTATCCCATGAGCAGCGGACGCAACTTCGACGAGGTGCTGCGCGCGCTGGATTCGATACAACTCAACGCGAAGCACAACGTTGCCACGCCGGTGAACTGGAAGCCGGGGCAGGACGTGATCATTCCCACATCGGTCTCAGAGGAGCAGGCCAAGCAAAAATATCCCGGCGGATTTAAGACCCTGAAGCCTTATCTGCGAGTGGTGGCGCAGCCGAAGTAGTGAAAGCTTCGGTTCCAGACGAATTACGGAAGCGCATGCGGTCCGGTGATCGTCCCGGTCTTCAAAACCGGCGGGCGGCATCTCCGATGTTGCCGGTGTGTTCGACTCACACACGCTTCCGCCAAAACAAAGGACTTACCGAACACACATACCGTTTCACATACCGTTGAGGGCTAAACGTGCCACTTTCCCACACGCTACGGCCATTTCATCGGTCACCACATCGCCGTACACGTTTATCTTTGTGCGAATGTCCGCGTGCTGCATGAGCTTTTGTTGAACGGCTATCGGAGTTCCCACTGCATCAAGCCGTGACCGATACGTGTGCCTCATGCTGTGTCTGCTGACGTGCGCGATACCAGCGACAGATCAACCATCGTATAAAATCACGGGATTGTTGTCTTGATTTAAAATCTCCATAGCTCGACGCACCGACTACCGCTAGCAGCTCGAGAAGCACCGTGCGAATGACGCAGCGCGGTAGGCAGCAGGTCTCGAGTTGTCCAGGTCCGGTCAGACGCTCAACACTCTCGCTAGAGGAGATGGAGGAGCTATGGCACGAGATGGTTCGTTACACTGTGAACTTGAGAAGTCGAAAGATAAAGATGAAAACGGGAACGAAGTGACGACAATCAAGTGTCATGGCGATCTGGTCAGTGACACCGCGGGTGAGATAAAAGAGCTGGTAAGGCCCCTCATTCCTCTTGGCGGTCGCATCATTATCGACCTTGGTGATGTAAAACATCTGGATAGCGCGGGCCTCGGAGCGCTGGTTGGCCTCAAGGCGTCCGCAGTCAAGCAAGGGCCATGCATCCTTCAACTCGCCAACATGACGCCTGGCGTGCTGGAATTGCTGCGCATCACTCATCTGATGCAGATGTTCTCGTCGTAAGGCCGAACTGATTTTGACTTCATCCCCATGGACGACGCTGGTTCCTGTGATGGTCACGACGGTTCCCGACGCACCACTGGTTGGGCCGAAGCCAGTGATCTTCGGGATCACGCGGAATTGGGTGTTGCTGGTCAGCGTTCCGCTCGGGGCAGTCACAGTCACACAGCCAGTCGTCGCACCGCTGGGCACGGTCGCCTTGATTTCGCTTCTCGATACGACGGAGAATGTCGCCGTGGTGCCATTAAAGCTGACGCCGCCCGCGCCCGTTATAGGTGAAGCAGTCTGCAGAGTACTCAACGCGACAGTCGGGTTAATTCCCCGGAACAAGCGCCATGGTAACGACCTTTGGGTTGAGCCTGACTCCACCTCTTCCGTCACAATTGTCATAGACGATGTCATATGAAACTCGCGGAATTCCCCTTGCTTTTTCCGTCTCGCTGATGGATTCTTGTGCGCGTCGTTGCCGAAAAGCTGAGAGGACAAGCCATGCACTGGACTCAGATCTATGACCCTTTCGGTCGTTGGTGGCTTTCTACCTTGGTGGCAGCTCTCCCGATTCTTGTCTTGTTTGGACTGCTCGCCGGTCTGAAAGTGAAACCCCACTTGTGCGCGATTGCCGGAGCATTGACAGCAGCGGGCGTGGCGGTCGCGTTTTTTGGAATGCCGGTAGCCCTCGCAGCCATGAGTTTTGGCTACGGTGTGGCCTTCGGTCTGTTGAAGATAGCCTGGATTGTGCTCGCCGCGGTTTTTCTGTATGACATCTCTGTTGCAACCGGCCAATTCGAGATCATGAAGGAATCGGTCGCCGGCATCACTCCAGACCGGCGCCTTCAGGTGTTGCTGGTGGCGTTCTGCTTTGGCGCATTCATCGAGGGCGCCGCCGGGTTTGGCGCGCCCGTGGCCATCGCTGGAGCTTTCATGATTGGGCTCGGCTTCCGCCCCTTCCACGCGGCGGCTCTGAATCTGATTGCCAACACGGCGCCGGTGGCTTGGGGAGCCATCGGCACTCCCGTGCATACGTTGGCGGCGGTGTGCGGGCTTCCGGAATCTGATCTCAACGCCATGATCGGCCGCATCCTTCCTTTTACCGCAGTGATTGTGCCGTTCTGGCTGGTGCGAACCATGGTGGGATGGAGCGAGACATTTGAAGTGCTACCCGCCATTCTGGTAGTAGGTCTCTCCTTCGGATTCACCCAGTTCTTCTGGTCGAACCATGTGGACAGCAATCTGGTGGACATCGTGGCTGGCGCGGTGTCGATCGTCGCGACCGTGGCCTTCCTCCATTTTTGGAAGCCGAAAAAAATCTGGCGCTTTGACTACGATCAAGGGGAACCATCCCTTCCTCCGCCGCCCGGACAAATCGCAGATCAAGCCGGAGGAGAATGGGCCGCGAAGGAATTCGACGGCTATCGCAAGAGCAATAATGATAATGATAATAAAAATAATCGCGTCCGCTCCTACCCCTTCGCCCAGGTGTTGAAAGCCTGGATGCCGTTCGCCATCCTTTCAATCTTTGTCCTTCTCTGGGGTCTGCCTAAGATCAAGCTCGCCATAAACCAGGCCACCACACCGGCTTTCAAGGTAGTGCTCCCCGACGGAAAAGTCCGGCCCGGCCCACCCGGCTGGGATGTTCCGCTCCTGCACAACGCGGTCTATCGCGCCGCTCCCGTGGTCGCCAAGCCGACCCCCGAGGCAGCGCGGTATGACTTCAACTGGCTTTCCGCAACCGGCACTGGATGCTTCCTGGCGGCGATCTTGTCCGGGTTGCTGCTCGGCATGAGCCCGCTTCGCCTGGCGAAGACTTTCTGGCGCACTCTGGTGCGCATGCGTCTCGCCGTGATCGCGATCTCCTTCATGCTCGGACTGGGGTTCGTAACCCGCTATTCGGGACTGGACGCGGTCCTGGGACTCGCTTTCACCAGAACGGGGTGGGCATATCCTTTCTTCGGGACGTTTCTCGGCTGGCTCGGTGTTGCCCTGACCGGAAGCGACACTTCGTCAAACGCGTTGTTCGGGAGTTTGCAGCGGATCACTTCGCAGCAACTCGGCATCGATCCGGTGCTCATGTGCGCGGCCAACAGTGCGGGCGGAGTGATGGGCAAAATGGTGGACGCACAGTCGATCACAATTGCAACCGCCGCCACCGAGCAAGTCGGGAACGAAGGCACGATATTCCGATTTGTGGTGTGGCACTCGGTTGCTCTCGGAGCCATTGTCGGAATCATCGTCATGCTGTACGCCTACGTATTTTCCCATGCGATACCGCATGGGCTGACATTTGTGAAGTAAGCAGTGCGGTCATGTGGTTTCTCCGTCGTAGGAGGACTCTCCGCATTTAGGTCCGCTCTGGCCGGAGGGTTGACAGCCGCTCGGCTCCGACGGGCCGACGCCCGCCACCACACAAGCCTCGGTAAACAAAAAAAGCAGTGGGACGCGCGGTTTGCGCGTCTCACTGCTGGGAAGAGTGTTGCTATGTTGCCTTGCTACGCTGGGAAAGAATCCAGCACAGTGTCACCGTCCATGTCTGCCGCCACCGCCTGACGACGATCCACCTCCGTGCGACGACCCACCGCCACCGTGCGGGGATCCGCCGCTCGGCGCCGAATGGCCACCGCCGCCACCGCCGCCATAGCTCGGAGCAGAATGCCCGCCGCCACCGCCATAACTTGGGGCCGGGCGTCCGCCACCACCGCTATAGCCGCCGCGATTGCCGCCATAAGGGCTGCCACCATAACTGCCGCCGCCATAGCCACCTCCGCCATAAGAGCGCGGAGTAACGATGGGCTGCCTCATGTTGAGTGGCGGGCGAGAGTATCCACTGTATCCCTGGCCCTGTGAATTGTAGCCACGGCTCCCTGAACTATAGCCACGGCTTTCTGGAGCCGAATAACTGCGGGGATTGCCGTACTGGCTGCCTCCCGCCGGCGAAGGGCGGCCAAGCGATGGGCGATCGATCGATGGGCGATCCATCGATGGGCGTCCAAGCGACGGGCGCCCCGCCGACCCACCTTGCCCGACCATCGATTCAGGCCTGGCTGCCTGACGGGTTGATTCAGAGCTTGATTGAGAGGATGGGCGCGCGGGCATCGGCGAAAATCTCTGCCATCCGCCACCGTTGCTGCTGCCGTTGTTGCGAGCGGGCGCCGATCCCCAATTCGAATTGCCTCGCGTCTCCGGACGTGAGAAAGAATTGTTCTGCGAACCGATGGGGCGCGATCCAGTCGAGCGCGGTCCGGGAACGCTGACCTGTCCCGAGTTCTGTCCCGAGATCTGTCCCGATTGGGCGAAGCGCTGGAACCCGTGATTCGAACTGGTGTTTCCGGGTCTCGGAGCCTCGTGGACGTTTCCAATCGACCTGCCACCTTGCTGGTTAGTATTCGCGATCTGGGGCCGCCCTAGCTGCACCGAGCGCGGCGCTGCAGTGTTGCCTCGCGCCGAGAAGAAGTGCTGATTCTGCGACACGTTCCGAGTTGTTGAAGGAGCAGCCGGGCGTCCGCTGGCCGAGAAGCTCTCGCGGCTCGGAGTCACTGGCAGTCTGCCGGTCGTGAAATGCGCATTCTGAAACGCCGCATGACTCATCGGCTGAGGACGCATGCGGCCTGTGCCGAATTCTCTGCCCGAAACAGTAGTCCCGCCACGGAAATGTTGGTCATGCAGTGCCAGGTTCACATTCGAGAATCGCGTGCCGCCGTGTAGCGGAGCGAAACCGCCGCGGTTGTATACATTAATGTTGGTTTCGCCGAAACGGCCGCCGTACCTTCCATACCACGGATGGAAACGGTCACACGGTCCCAACGGAAGCCAGCCGATCGAGCCCCAGCCACCACCAAACCCGAATCCGAAACCACCACCGTAACCAAAGAACGAAACATAAGCTGGAGCCCAGATCGGCCGATAAAATGGATCCGCGTAAATCGGACCAGGCCACCAGGCCCACCCTCCGTCATACATCATCCAGCGACCGTAGTGATACGGCGCCCAGCCCCAGGGATCGTACGAAACCCAGGTCCATCCCCAATTCGGCTCGTCCACCCAGCGCCCGTCGCGATACGGAGCCCAGTCGTCCGCCACGTCTGGACGCCACACTTGACCGTAGTCAGGAACGTCCGTCCAGGTGCCGTGATTGTCGAGATCTTCGGCGCCTACATAGTAATCGTTGGTGCGTCGCCGCGATGCCGCATTGCGAATTACATTGTCGCGATCGGTGTTCCACTGGTCCCAGTCATCCCGTGCAGGCGCTTCGCCGATCTTGTATTGCTCCTGATCGCCGACGCCCTGCACGGTAATGAACTGGCCCTCCCCCACGCGCGTTCCCCCTTGCGGAGTCGTAATTTCGACTTCGCCTTTGCGGACGAGCACTTCAGTGTGATCGTCGGCAGTAACTAGAATTCGAAAACTGGATTCGCGGCGATTGGTGCGAATGGCCACGTTGGGTGTATCGATTTCCGCGTCCGCATCGCTGTTCTTCAGGACGGTATAGTTTGCCATCCCGCTTCCAAGCTGAATCTGGATTTGTGACTTGGTGAGGGTATTGATATTGGCCTGCGTATGCTCAGAGAGGCGAAGCATGTTGGCATAGTCGAGCTGAAGTTCGGTGCGCGCTTTGTCACCGGTAGAAACGCGATCCCCCGCGACGACGGGAGCATTAAGCGCAGCCGCGGACCAGTCGCCAGCATTGCCGCGCTGCGTAGAGACATCGCCATGAATCAGACTGACGCGAGCAACGCCGGAGTTGGTGTCAGTCGGAGCGCTGGAACTCTGGATTGCGCCCTGGTCGTTATAGCCCGGTTGCGCGCCCTGATTCATCGAGCCCTGATTCATCGAGCCTTGGTCCACCGAACCTTGGTCCGCCAAACCTGGATCTGTCGAACCTTGGTCAATCGCATCCTGGTCCATTGCACCCTGATCGTTGGGACCCTGGACAGTCGCTTCGGCTTGAATGCCCGCCGACGGTTTCGAATATTGATCCGGCGTCTGGTAGTCCGGGTTCTGCGCGATGATCACCGCGCCCGGAATCGCCATAGTCAATCCCAATCCTAAGATTGCCGCTATTAACTTGGCTTTCGATTTCATAGATACCTCACCTTTGCTAGGACACAAACTCTGCCTGAAAGGATGCAGGCTGAGTGCCACTGCGGAACGTTGGGGGAGATTCATCTAACTGCTTTATTCTTAGCTAGTTAGGAGAGACCTAACTGCAAAGCACGGAGGTGGTTAGCAGCGCTCCGGTGGCCCGGTTCCACCAATGTGGTGGTTTTCGGCCAGGGGCCAATTTCGCTTTCCAGAACTGGTCTAATAAATGGCTTGCGGTCGCGCACGGCTCTACAGGCTGCCGAAAAAACCAAGCTTCGTATCAGGGTGTCGCTTCAGCGATACCACAAGCCTTCCAGAATCAAGCGCCCCTTTAGGGGCTGCCGCCGACGCCCGAATTAAGACCAGCGAAAATAGGTAAAAAACAGGAAAGTCCAAGAAGAAAATGTAGAGCGTTTTTCCATCACCCGATCACCAGATCTTTCACTCTCCTTCATTGTCGTCAATCCCAATCTTCGACAGGCGGTACCGCAGCGCATTCCGCGAGAGTCCAAGCAAGCGCGCAGCTTGCGACTTGTTACCGCCAGCGCGCTTCAAAGCTTCGCGGATCATTTCATCTTCCCACTGGTCAAGCGTCATGCCATCGGGGAGGAAGCGATCGGACGCAGCGTGGTTGCGATTGCGCGGCGAGTCCAGTTGTATGTCGCCGATTTCCAACTGGCTGCCGGAGGCGAGCGCGCAGGCGCGTTCGATGACGTTCTGCAGTTCACGGACATTTCCCGGCCAATAATGACCGGCGAGAAGCTGCATGGCAGCGGGCGAAATGCCGGTGATTTTTTCCGATCTCCCGGAATCTTTCGCGAAGCGCGCAAGAAACAGATTCGCCAATCCAGCGACATCTTCTTTGTGTTCGCGCAATGGAGGGATGTCGATCGGGACCACGTTGAGACGGTAGTAAAGGTCTTCGCGAAACGTTCCGTCTTCGAGCGCGGCACGCAGATCGCGGTTGGTGGCAGCGATTAAACGCACATCGACTTTGATGGTGCGCGTGCCGCCCAGGCGCTCGAACTCGCGCTCCTGCAGCACGCGGAGAAGTTTGACCTGGATAGCGGGCGGCACGTCTCCGATTTCATCGAGGAACAGCGTGCCTTTGTCGGCGAGTTCGAATTTCCCCGGCTTGCTGGCGGTGGCCCCGGTGAAGGCTCCTTTTTCGTAGCCGAAAAGTTCGCTCTCCAAAAGATTTTCGGGGATGGCGGTGCTGTTGATCTTAACGAACGGCCCGGAAGCGCGGCGCGACTTTTCGTGGATGGCGCGAGCGATTAGGTCTTTGCCAACCCCGCTTTCTCCGCCCAGCAGCACGGTGGAGTTGGTGGGCGCAACCCGTTCAACAGTGGCAAGCACCTCCTGCATTTTGGGACTGATCGCGACGATGTTGGGGTGGCTGTATTTCTGTCCGAGGGCTTCGCGAAGAGAGCGATTCTCCTCGCGCAAGCGGGAGTTATCAAGCTCCTTGTGCACCACCATCCGCATTTCGGCGAGCGAAAACGGCTTGAGCACGTAGTCGCTGGCGCCGGCTTTCATTGCCTCAACCGCGGTTTCAACAGACCCGAACGCGGTCATGACAACGACGGGCAATGCAGGATTTTGCTGTTTGGCGGCGTGTAGAAATTCAAGCCCGTTCATGCCAGGAAGTTTGAGGTCGGTGAGCACGAGGTGAACGGGTTCGGAGGCAAGCAGCTTCAAACCAGTTTCGGCGTCGCCGGCAGAGAGAGTCTTGAAACCGTCGTCGCCGAGGTTCAGTTCGAGCAGCCGGCGCATCTTGGCTTCGTCTTCGATAATGAGGATGGTCGACATGCTTTATCGCGCCTGTTCGAGCCCGCGGTGTTCGCCGGTTCGCCCAGCCGTTCGTGGCCAAGAATCGGGCGGCTCCGTGTTGCTGTGATCGAGTGGGAAAAAGATTGTGAATACGGCGCCGCCCCCCGCAGCGTTGTCGACACGAATCGACCCATGATGCCCGTCCACGATCTTCGAAACAATGGAGAGCCCCAGCCCCACCCCGGTTTTCTTCGTGGTCACGAACGGGTTGAAAATCTCCTCGCGCAATTCTTCGGGAACGCCAGGACCAGTGTCGGTCAGGCGAAGTTCCACGCCTTCCCGATCGTTCTGTATTGCGGGTTGGACGTCGACGCGTAACGTGCCGCCGTGGTCTCCGTCCTGCATGGCTTCGTAGGCATTTTGCACGAGATTGAGGAAAGCTTGTTCGCAGAGGCTTTCGTCGAGCGGAACGAGCGCCACCCCGCTCGCGTAGTGGCGCTCGACGCGCACCGGCTTACTACTCTCTTTACTAGCAAAGCGATCCGCGACAATTTGCAGGACGCGATCAAGCAGCGCGATCAGATCCGCCGGATGCGGTTCGGCATGAAGAGGACGAGCGAAGTCCAGAAACTCGGTGACGAGATCACTGAGGCGGTTGACCTCGGTAGAAATGTATCCGGCTAACTCGCGGGCAAGCGCGTCAGAGGCCTGCAATTTCTGGGTCAACATTTCGGCCGAGCCCTTGATGACTCCGAGGGGATTGCGAATTTCATGCGCCAATCCCGCGGAAAGCTGGCCCAGAGCGGCTAGGCGTTCGGAACGCCGCGCTTCGGCCTGAGCCTGTTCGAGGCGGCGATTGGTTTCGGCCAGGCGTTCGGCAAGCTCACGATACAACCGCGTTTGCTGCTGGCTCTGTTGCGCGAAGCGGTTGACCACCATGGCCGCCAGAAAGAAAAACATGATGCGCAGCGCGAGGTACGGTAACGCCTCGGGAGTCAATTCGTATTCCTCCATCGCGGGATAGAGATACGAACAGTAGGCGGCGGACGCAAGCAGGGTCCAGAACAGCGTGAGCCACGGGCCGCAGTAGAGCGCCGCGGTGACGACCGGAAGATAATAAATAGGATAGTAACTGCTGTTGATTCCCACTTCGCCGGTGTGATCGATGAGGACGGTTGCCAGCAAAATCTTCAGGAGGATGACGTAGGAAACTCCTCGTTTGGGGAAGTGGGAGATTATCTTTGTCTCCAGCACTTGCACAATTCCGATGGCGAGGAGAATGACCTGCTTGTGCCATTCCAGTCGTGGAGGGAGCGCGGCCAGTCCCGCAAGGAACACGAGCCAGATCGCGAGCCATGCCGCGTCTTGACGGTTAAACCGCCGGGACTCGGCATCGAGAATGGGAGCCGTAGGTACCACGCAGCTTCCATCCAACCCCAGAAAGCCCTCCCGCGTCAATTGGACGGCGGCTTCCCCTCGCGGAGTTGTGGAGCTCCGGGCGCCCCGCCCGGCAGCCGGGCGAGACACCCGAATGCACATAAGGATTTCCAATGACGAACATAAATAGATTTGATTTCCGCAATGTGCGGCTCGGGACTATCGTTATGTTGAGGTTGTTTGATCGGGCCAAGCGATTGATCGAGTTCTCGAGACGGCGGAGACCGACATCCCCCTTGTTTGCTGGTTTATGAGCGGAGCGGAATAAAGGTTGGAGCAGAAGCTTTACAGTTGAGGAAGGGTGTCGACGAAATGACCACCGTGGCCACCGTCCGCAATGAGTTATCGGACCTGTACGCGCGGGAATCTGCTGCCATCGAGCAGGAATTTTCCGTGACCGGTGAAGGGCGCACGGCGGTTGCAAGACGTACGGCGCTGGTCGATTCGATTGTTCAGCGGCTCTGGAACGAAATCATCGTTAGTTCCAACTCTGGCTCCAGCCCCGCCGATCCAAGCAGCCCTAAGAATTTCGCGCTGGTGGCGACCGGCGGATTCGGACGCGGCTGGCTTTTCCCCCACTCCGATATCGATCTGCTGTTTCTGCACGCCGGAACCAACTCCGAGAGTGAATTCAAAGATCCCATCCGGCGTTTTTCGCAGGAGTTGTGGGACCTGCGGCTGAAGCTCAGTCCGGCGACACGAAGTTTGGCGGAGTGCGAAAGGTTCGATCCGAACAATGTTGAGTTCGCCATCTCGCTGCTCGACTGCCGGTATCTGGCGGGCGATCGCGAGCTTTTCTCCCGGCTGCGCGAAAAAGTTGTCCCTCGTCTGGTCGGGCGGGAGTGTCAGAACCTGATCCAGAATCTGGGCGAGATTACGCGCGCGCGCCATCATAAATTTGGCAACACCGTCTTTCATCTGGAACCGAACGTGAAGGATGGGCCCGGCGGTTTGCGCGACTACAACGTCGCCAACTGGCTGGCGCTGATTTCCGCGATGGAAAAGTTGAAGGTATGGCCGGACACGAATACGCTGTTGCCGGTTTCTTCGCGAAGGGCTCTGGACGCGGCGTTGGATTTCCAAATGTCGGTGCGTTGCTTTCTGCACTTCCGGCACGGGCGTCACGACAACGCTCTCACCTGGGAGGCACAGGACGAAGCAGCGGCGAGAAAGATCGGCGCCAGCTTTGATATGAACGATGCCGAAATCACGAATGCGGCGGACTGGATGCGCGTCTACTTCGGCCACGTGCGCGGAGTGCATCGAGTCTGCACGCAATTGCTGGAGGAGATTCCGGCGGCCTGGTCGTCGTTGTACCGGCAATTCCAGGGATGGCGCTCGCGAGTCGCGAGCGACGATTTTTCAGTAGTGGATGGACTGATATTTTTGCAACAACCGGCCGGGCTGCGGGATCCGGAAATGCTGTTGCGGCTTTTTCATTTCATGGCGGAACATGGCCTGAAGCTCAGCACAACCACGGAATATAAAGTCGAGCAGGCGTTGCCGGCACTGGCGGCGACGCCTCCGCGCGGCGCCGAGTTGTGGCTCTACCTCCAGGAAACGCTCGTGCAACAGCACGCGGCCGACGCTCTGCGCGCAATGAATGCTCTGCGTCTGCTGGCGCTTTTGCTGCCGGAATTGAAGGGGATTGAGGCGCTGGTGGTACGCGATTTTTACCATCGTTACACAGTGGATGAGCACTCGTTTCTGGCGATCGAAAACCTGCATCGCCTGAAAGAATCGAAATCGGAATGGGACCAGCGCTTTGCGGAGTTGCAGAGCGAACTCGAACAGCCGGAACTGCTTTACCTGGCCTTGCTGTTGCATGATTCCGGCAAGGCAGTGCCGGGCGAGAATCACGTTGAGGGCAGCCTGCAACTCACCGACAGTTGCACCGAGCGCCTCGATCTCGACTCACTGGATCGCGAGACAGTGCGATTTCTGGTGGCCAACCATCTGGAAATGTCGGCGGCGATGCGGCGGGACGTCTTCGATCCCGCGAATGTGAAGTCGTTCGCCGAAAAAGTGGGCGCGCCGGAGCGGCTGAAGATGCTGTGCCTGATGACGTACGCCGACATCAAAGCCGTGAATCCGGAGGCCATGACGCCGTGGAAAGCCGACAACTTATGGCAACTGTATATTGCGTCCGCGAATTATTTGAGCCGCAGCGCCGATGAGCGCGTGCACATCGGCAATGAGGGAGGAGATCTGGCGCATCTGCGGTCGCTGGCTCCGGTGGCGGGGAAAAAGATCAACGTTTTTCTGGAAGGATTGCCGCAGCGATATCTGCGAATCCATGGCGCAACCGACGTTCTGGCGCATGCTGAAATGGCCGCCCGACTAGGGCAGGATAGCGTCCAATTAAATTTGAAGCAAGTCCGTCACTGGTATGAGCTGACGTTGATTACCACCGACCGCCCCTTCCTGTTCGCCTCAGTTTCAGGGGCGCTGGCGGCGTGGGGAATGAACATTGTGAAAGCGAATGCGTTTTCGAATGCCGCGGGCATGGTCGTAGACACTTTCTATTTCACCGATCGCTTTCGAACTCTGGAAATGAATCTGCAGGAATGGGAGCGTTTAAAAAAAAGTATTGCCGCCGTGGTCAAGGGAGAAGCCGATGTGGCGGGCATGCTGCGCGATCGCTTGAAATCGGAAAAGGCGGACGCCACGAAAGTCAAGATCTCCACCCAGATTGAATTCGACGACCACTGCTCGGCGCACAGCACGCTGGTGCAGATTCTGACCCAGGATCGTCCGGGGCTGCTGTACCGTATGTGCTCGCTGGTCTCGAAACATGAGTGCAACATCGAAATTGCGCTGATCGAGACCGAGGGGCAGATGGCGATTGATGTCCTGTATCTGACCTCAAGCGGAGCAAAGTTGAGCGCGGATCGGCAGGCTGCGCTGGGGCACACCCTGCACCATGAACTCGCCGAAAAATAATCTCCTCCTTCACGCAAAGCCGGTGGAGAGCCGGGCGCCCCCGCCCCGGCCACCTCGAAACTGGCCGGGCGAATGCCCCTCGCTCCACCGTCTGACTCACGCGATCAGCGTGCTATCGATCTGCGTAATATCCCTCCCTGGTTTGCACGGTCAAATCTTTGCGCTTCACCGCCAACTGCACGTGATGATAACCGGACGCTGCGCTGTCTTTGTCGGGTGTATAGCCCATGCTGTACTGCGTTCGTAATTCCTCGACAATGCTGGAGTAAATCTCGCCGACTGATTCCTTTTTAGAAACTTCAAAGAAACGCCCACCAGTTTCTCTGGAAATCCGCTCAAGAATTTTTTTACCGTCGGCTCGCGGTTCTTCGGGATGACGTTGTCCTCCGCCAGGACCACCGCGACCGCCACCGCCCGGATAGCCGCCTCCGCCCCCAGGCCAGCCTCCACCTCCACCCGGCCAACCGCCGCCGCCCCGGCCCATTCCGCCGCCTCGCCTCTGGCCTTCGTTACGATCTTCGCGATGAGAATCCGCGAAATAAATGGAGTACACGACGGTGTCGGCACGTTGGGCAGACTCGATGGCGCCCTCCAGGTAAGTCTTGCTGCCACGGTCAACGCCGTCCGAGAGAATGATGAGAGCCTTCCGGCCCTGCTGCTTTTTCATTAATTCGTTCGACGCCAGAAACACCGCGTCGTAAAGCTCTGTGCCACCCCCATGGTGCGATCCCGAACCGGAGCGGGAATCGCCGGAGTCGTTGGGATCGTTCGATCTGTCGCGATCCGATGGCGTCTTGAGCAATTCGAGCGCCGCTTGCAGTTTTTCACGGGACGAAGTCAAATCCTGCAACAGCTCCACTTCACGGTCAAAGTGAATGAGGAAGGCCTTGTCCTTGGCCTGGACAAGCATCTGATCGAGAAAACTGCGGCTCGCACTCCGCTCCGCGTCGAGGACATTGGTTTGACTGCGGCTGGTGTCCACCAGCAGACCCAGCGTGAGCGGAAGATTCGCTTCCTGAGAAAAATAGCGGATAGTCTGCGGACGGCCGTCTTCCTGAAGCGTGAAATCGTCTTTAGTGAGGTCGCGGACGATCTTGCCATGTCTATCACGAACGGTGACCGGCAGCGTGACTACTTTGCAATCGACGGCAATGGTGGTGGCTGCATCCTGAGCTCGCATCGACGGGCCAACTCGAGGAAGAACGACCAAGACAACCAGCGCGGCGACCACCGCACAGGCAACTGGCATCCACCAGCATGCGCGCTTTAATGAAGATGCGGGCTTTAAGGAACTCTTCGCAATCATTTTTCTATCTTTGATTTCTAATTTGGCGGGGATTATTCGGGCGGGTCCTCATTCGCCGTGCATCCCCGTTTTCCATTTATTTCAAACGAATCTTAAAAGCGCTGAACTTGCACAAGAAAACAAAGTGTACAGCCAGGATCGCACCCGCCCAACTGGGGAAGGCAACCGTCAACCGGTATAGAAGACTTTCCGCCACCGGATGCGACTGCTTTTCGGGACTGGATCTATCACCAGACATGGGCATCCACGCAAGCATCATTTATCGGTGACCTGGTTACTTCCCCAGTTACTGTGTCGCGGTCCTTGCGGAATCGAATCGATCCGCCGTGGAGACCAATAACGGCAAACCACAAAGTTGGTTGCTACTGACTGGATGCGCAGCGGCAGAGTTCCAGTTGCCAGCGTCCCTGTAAAAGCAACCTCAATGCACGTAAAACTTCGTAAAGGCGGAATATGGTGCGGTTGGCAATGCTAGAGTTAGACCATGCGATGTCTGTGGCAGAGGCCGGCGCAGGTCTTTCTCTCTACCATGTGGCTGCTCGCGGCGTTGGTCACTCTGACGCTAGCGGTTCCGGGCTACGTTTGCGCGCAGAGCAAGCCAGCCGGCAGTTCGGGAAACCCCCAAGTCGCCAAGGCCGTAGGAACGATCAAGAGCCTTCAGGCGGATTCGATTACGGTCGCAGCGGAATCCCGTGGCGAGGGCGACATCGTTGCGAAGCTGGCGGGTTCGACGAAGATCCTGCGCGTGCCGCCAGGAGAAAAGGATTTGAAAAACGCGACCGCTCTGCAGGCGCAAGATTTGCAGATGGGAGATCGTGTGCTGGTTCGCGGCCAGCCATCGATGGATGGCGACAAGCACACGATCGTTGCGCTCTCGGTGATTGTGATGAAGCAGGCCGATGTGGCGGCCAAGCAACAGCACGACCGCGACGACTGGCAGAAACGAGGCGTGGGCGGAATTGTTACTAACGTGGACACGGCGACGGGCACCATCACAATTTCGTCCAGCGCAACAGGCGCGAACCGGAGTGTCGCCGTCCACATTACAAAGGATACGATCCTGCGCCGCTACGCTTCCGGCTCGGTGAAGTTCGACGATGCGAAACCGGCGCCAGCGAATGACATCAAGGCCGGAGATCAACTACGCGCGCGCGGAACTCGCAACCCGGATGGCAGCGAAGTGAGCGCGGAGGAAGTTGTCTCCGGCGCATTTCGGAATATTGCGGGAACTATTAAGGCAATCGACCCGACGAGTAATACGATGACGGTGCAGGATGCGATCGGCAAGGGCGCGGTAGTGGTGAAAGTGTCATCCGACTCGCAAATGAAGAAGCTGCCGCCCGAAATGGCGCAACGCATCGCGATGCAATTGAAACGCACGGCCGGCGGCGGGAACGGAGATCAATCCGGCGCTAACGGCCAAAGTAGTACGAAAGATCAAAGTATGAAAGACCCGGGTGGTGCGCCGGGAGCGGGTCGGTCGCGCACATCGAAGTCGGCGGAATCGCAAGCCGCGAGCGGGCCGGGCGGCGCCCATGGCGGGAATGGTCCTCCGGATTTGCAACGCATGCTGAGCCGGTTGCCCAATAGCACGCTGGCGGACCTGCAGAAGGGCGATGCCGTGATGATCGTCTCGACCGAGGGGACCGATTCCGGCGCAGTCACGGCGATCACCCTGCTCGCGGGAGTGGACGCCATCCTGACTGCGTCGCCAAATCAAAGCGCATCCACCCTGCTTTCGCCGTGGTCGCTGAACGCGTCCGGTGGAGAAGAAGCCGCGCAGCAATGACCAAATCTCAATCCGCGTTTTCGATGAATGTGCTCTGCCTGGAAAGAATAGGTGTGTGTTGAAGTATGTATCAGTTTTCATTCTAGCAATTCTGATTCCGGCGACGCTGGTCGGACCTTCCGCGCCAGCGTGGGCGCAGTCATCAACGCCGTCACTAACAACGACCGGAACCTTGCGCGGGCAAGTAACCGACCCGTCAGGCGCCGTGGTTCCAAACGCCGCGGTTGCAGTGGTATCCGGCGGCCAACCCCATTCGGCCACCACCAATCGCAGTGGCAATTACGAAATCGGAAATCTGGCGCCGGGCAAATACACCGTCACGGCGAACGCGCAGGGATTCGCCGTTTTTGTACAGAACGACGTGGACGTAGCAGCGGGCCAGGTCGCGCAATTCAACGTCATGCTCGACATCAACGTAGAGCAGGAAAAAGTCAACGTGCAGGAAGAAGGTCCGCAGCTCGACGTCAACCCCTCGAATAATGCGAGTGCGATCGTGCTGAGCGGCAAAGATCTCGAAGCGCTTCCCGATGATCCTGACGAATTGCAATCGGATCTCGAAGCGCTCGCAGGACCATCGGCCGGTCCCAATGGCGGCCAACTTTACATCGATGGATTTACCGGAGGACAGCTTCCGCCGAAATCATCAATTCGCGAAATTCGCATCAATCAGAATCCATTTTCGGCCGAATACGACAAACTGGGCTATGGACGAATCGAAATCTTCACCAAGCCGGGCACTGACAAATACCACGGACAGTTTTCCGTTGAGGGCAACAGTTCGGCAATGAACAGCCGTAATCCTTTCCTCGGCGCCGCCGCCGAGCAGCCCTACGACTCAGTCATCTATATGGGGAACATCGGCGGCCCCATCAACAAGAAGGCGTCATTCTTCTTCAACGTGCAGCGCCGCAACATCGATGAAATCGCAGTCGTGAACGCGCCGGATGTGGGCCTGAGCGAGAGCGTTCCCAATCCAAGGACCCGCACCAACATCAGTCCGCGCATCGACTACCAGGTCACCCCCAATAATTTGCTCACTGCCCGTTATCAGTTTTACCGCGACACGCAGCAGAACGCCGGTGTCGGCGGAATAGTGCTGCCCGAGGCCGGCTACGACACCACTTCCACCGAACACACCGTCCAGATCACCGACACGCAAATCCTGGGAGCGAAGATGATCAATGAAACCCGCTTCCAGTATCTGCGCGACAACAGCGGGCAGACTCCGTTAAGCACCGCGGTAGGCGTCAACGTGCTTGGGAGCTTCACACGCGGCGGCAGCAGTGCCGGAACGCAGACCGACCACCAGGATCACTACGAACTGCAGAATTACACTTCAATCTCGCAGGGCAAGCACTTCGTGAAATTCGGAGGGCGCCTCCGCGCTGTTCACGAACTCAATGTGTCCAGTGCTGGATTCAATGGTACCTATACGTTTACAAGTCTCCCGAATTTCACCAATGGCCTGCCGAGTCAGTATTCCGTGAATGCGACCCCCAGCGGCGCCCCGGCCAACGTCCCCGTCACGGTGGTGGATGTAGGGCTGTACGTACAGGACGACTGGAAACTGCGTCCCAATTTCACTCTCAGCGGCGGCCTGCGCTTTGAAACCCAAAACGCAATTCACGATCATGCCGACTGGGCGCCGCGACTCGGTTTTGCCTGGGGCATAGGCGGAGGCGGCAAGAGCGCGCCAAAAACCGTGCTGCGCGGCGGCTTTGGCCTGTTCTACGACCGCTTCGCCCAGGATCTAATTCTGAATGCGAACCGTTTGAACGGCGTGACAGAGCAACAGTACGTCGTGCCCAGTCCGACTTTTCCGAACCCGCCGCCGGTGAATACGTTGCCGCCAACGACCCAGGCGATCTATCAGATCAATTCCCAACTGCACGCGCCCTACATCATGCAGACCGCCTTCAGCCTGGAGCGTCAGGTCACGAAGATCGCGAACGTGACGGTTTCGTATCTAAACGCGCGCGGCGTGCATCAGTTTCTGTCGCTCAACGTCAACGCCCCACCTCCGGGAACACCGTTCTCGTCGGGGCCGCTTCCCGATCCCGCGGCGGGCCCCATCTACCAATACGTCTCGGATGGAAAATTCCGGCAGAACCAGCTGATCACGAATTTCAACATCCGCGCTGGGGCAAAACTATCTCTGTTCGGTTACTACTCTCTGAACTATGCCAATAGCGACGCTTCCGGCGCTTCGAGTTTTCCGTCGAATCAGTACGACGTGGGTGCAGACTACGGTCGAGCTTCCTTTGATATGCGGCATCGGGTATTTATGGGAGGCACGATTGGACTGCCGCGCGGCTTTCGCCTGAGTCCATTCATGATTTTCAATTCAGGCTCGCCCTACAACGTCACCGTGGGCCAGGACTTGAGCAACGATTCACTGTTTAATGACCGCCCCGCTTTCGGCGCCAATCCTCCTGGTTCGTGTCCGTTCCCGACAGCCGCCGCTTGCCTCCGCTACGTGATTCCACCCAGTGCCTACACCCCGATCCCAATCAACGATCTAACCGGCCCTAACCACTTCACGCTTAATCTGCGGCTGGCGAAATCGTTCGGCTTCGGTCCGGAAGTTGGCGGAAAGAGCGGAGCGCAGTCGGACAGAGGTCCGGGTGGTGGTGGTGGTCCGCGCGGAGGCGGGGGCGGAGGCGGCGGCTTTGGACGCGGCCCCGGCGGCGGCGGATTAGGAGGAGGACCCGGCGGCGGCGGACCGGCAACAACCCGGCGCTACAGTCTGACGTTCAGCGTAAACGCGCGGAACATTCTGAATAAAGTAAATGCGGCGACCCCCGTCGGCACGCTGACCTCGTCCTCCTTCGGACAGTCGATTGCCCTTGCCGGTGGCCCGTTCTCAAGCGCGGCAGCGAACCGAAAGATTGAATTGCAGGCGATGTGCAGCTTCTAGAGGCAGGTGTCAGGTCCCAGGTGTCAGGTCTCAGGAACAAACCTGAACTTGCCCTCGGTTTTCCTGCGACCTGCGGCCTGACACCTGAGACCTGTTCTACGTGGAATAATCGGCATTGATCCGCACATACTCCGCGGTCAGATCGGTCGTGAGAAATCTCACCGACTCCTGGCCGCGCCCTAGTTGCACACGAATATCGCAGACCGGCTGCGCGAGATGGCGGTGAGCGTGCCGCTCGTTGAACGCCCAGGCGACTCCATTGCGGCATACCTTCTGACGACCAATGAAAATCTGGACACGAGACGGATCAATAGGCAAGCCGCACCTTCCCACCGCCGCAAGGATGCGTCCCCAATTCGGATCCGCTCCCGCCCACGCCGTCTTGACCAGCATTGAATGAGCAATCGTCCGCGCTACCAGTAAGGCCTCTTCCCTGCCCCGCGCCTGTTCGACCAACAAACGGATCACATGCTGTACGCCTTCCCCGTCACTGACGATCTGTTCGGCGAGAGACTCGCACACTGCGGTCAGAGCCGCGGAAAACTTCTTTCGGACGCGAACGTCCTTCGCCCGAGCACCCACCCGAACACCACTCCTGCCGCTGGCCAGCAGCAGCACCGTGTCGTTGGTAGAGGTGTCACCATCGATGGACATGCAATTTAGCGACTCGTCGCACGCCTCGCGCAGAAGAATCTGCAACTCGCGCGGGCTCGCACCCACATCGGTGAACAAGTACACCAGCATGGTCGCCAGCTGCGGATGGATCATGCCCGCGCCCTTCGCAATACCCAGCACGGTGACGTCTTTTGAGCTCACGCGGAAGCGCGCGGAAGCGATCTTAGCCCGCGTGTCGGTGGTCATAATCGCATGGGCGAACGCAAGGACGCCACGCTGGCTCGGCGGTCGCCCTGAAAGGTTGATAAGCTCCGGCAACTTTGCGTGGATTTTTCCCGCCGGCAATCGAACTCCGATGATGCCAGTCGAGGAAGGAAAGATTTCGGCAGCGGGCACGCCAAACAATTTTCCTGCTTCGCGACAAACCCGTTCGCAAGCTCGAACGCCGGCGCGTCCCGTGGCGCAGTTGGCATTCCCAGAATTCACGATGACGGCTCGAACGCGCCCGCCGCCCGCAAGCAGCGCAGCGCGCCCAACCTCCACCGGAGCCGCAACCACCCGGTTCTTCGTGAACAACGCGGCGGCAGCCGCGCCGCCAGCAGCTTCCACCAGCGCGAGATCCGGCCGGCCACTGACTTTAATCCCGGCAGCAACAGCAGAGAAAGAGAATCCCACGGGCAAACGAATTTTCTCAGGAGAACGGCGCAGCGAAGTCATGCCTGAATCTTCAACCAGTTCTTTGGCGGCGGCAAGATTGCAAACGTGGGCACCTCTCCGCGGACCATCGCTACTTCGTCGCAGCGATACAGTCTGGGGCACTGATAACAGTCCTTATGAATCTTGTCGGGTAGATCCTGATGAGCGGCGATGGCGAATCCCAGGCGCGAGAAAAATTCTGGAATACGAGTAAACAGGCAGACACAGCTGACTCTGTGCTTTTCCGCTTGCGCCAGAAGCGCCTTGACCAGGCGTCTGCCGCCACCGTTGCTTTGGCTCGACGGATCAACCGTAATCGAACGAATCTCGGCCAGGTGCACACCATAAAGATGAAGCGCGCCGCATCCGATAATGCGCCGGTCATCCTCAAGCACAATAAAGTCGCGAACGTTCTCGCAGATCTCCGCCAGCGTGCGCGGCAGCAGCGTGCCGTCGCCGGAGTAAGCCGAGATGAGAGCGTGAATCTGCTCGGCATCTGGCAAAACAGCTTCACGCGTGCGCATAGACCGCCTTGCGCCGCGGCGGGGCGGCTTTTCCTTCTTTAGGCGTTTTTTCGTAAGCGGATTCCGCATTCTTGCGCAACGCCGCGTCCAGCGCCCTGACCAGCTGATCCACGTGCTTTTTCTGAATCACATAAGGCGGCAGAAAGCGCAGCACAGTCTCGTGCGTGCGATTGATGATAATCCCTTCCTCGAGCAGTTGCTTCGCGACTGCCTTGGCGAGTTCGGGCGAGTCCAGCTCCACGGCCAGCATCAGGCCGGCTCCGCGAACGTCCACAATCGATTTATATTTCTTGTCGAGCGCTTCTAGCGCCGCATGAAAATATTCGCCCAGCGTGCGCACATGCGTCAGCAATTTCTTCTCCGCGCGCAGGAACTCGATAGCAACGGCGCAAGCCAGCGGTCCGCCGCCGAACGTGGTCCCATGCATTCCCGGATGCATGCAACTCGCAACCCGTTCCGTGGTAAGGATAGCGCCGAGCGGCAAGCCGCAAGCCAGCGGCTTAGCGACCGTGACCACGTCGGGCAGCACACCGTAGTGCTGATAAGCAAAGTGGCGTCCCGTGCGGCCGAGGCCGCACTGAATCTCGTCGAGCACAAGCAGCGCGCCGCTCTGTTTGGTCAGCCGCGAGGTGAGTTCGAGAAACTCCCGATTGACCGGACAAACTCCACCTTCTCCTTGAATGGTCTCGATGCAAACCGCACAGACGCTCGAATCGAATTTTCGTTGCAGGTCGTCCAGATCATTGAACTTGACGAAACTTACACCCGGCATGAGCGGCACAAACGGAGCCCGATATTTCGGCTGGCCGGTAGTGGCAAGCGCGCCGAAGGTGCGTCCATGAAAAGAGTTTTCCATGGCAAGAATGCGCGTCTTTGGATTTGGCTTGCTGCCGTTCCGATTATTCATTTGCGCAAAAGCGCGAGCGAGCTTGAGCGCTCCCTCCCAAGCCTCGGTGCCGCTGTTGCAAAAGAAAGCGCGGTCAAGTCCGGACATTTCCGTCAGCAGCCGCGCGAGCTCCGCCTGATACTCGTGAAAAAAAAGATTCGAAACGTGAATCAATCGGCCCGCCTGACGCTTAATCGCCGCCTGGACAGCAGGATGGCTGTGGCCAAGCGCATTGACTCCGATACCGCTCAAGAAATCCAGATAGCGCTTGCCCTGGGAATCCCATAGATACACGCCGCGCCCGCGAACAAAAAGGATAGGCTGGCGCTCGTAGGTGGGAAGCAAGAGCTTCGCTTCCATGCGGGAGATGGAAGCAAGGCTCATGCTCTGAGCACCTCTGTGCCGCATTCCAGCTTGGTGAAATAAAACAGCGGCAGCATTTCGACCTTCGACGCGGGTAGGATCCGCACACGCCCCACGCCGCTTTTGAGAGCCTGAGTGCAGGCCTCCAGCTTGGGCATCATGCCGCCGCTGATGACGGATTCGTCAATGAGCCCGGCAACTTGTTTAGTATCCAACCTGGGCATCACCGTACCATCGGCTTGCTTTACACCGGCCACGTCGGTGAGAAAAATCAGCGCGTCAGCCTCGCAGGCTATGGCGCACGCGGCTGCCATCTGGTCCGCATTCACGTTGTAATACTGCCCGTCGCCTCCGAGCGCAACCGACGACAGCACAGGGATTCCACCTTCCGCCCAAATTGCTCTGAGCCACCGTGGCTCGGAAAAGCAGATTTCACCGACGTATCCCAAGTCGTATTCTGCGTCTTGTTTCTTGCGCGCGCGAAAAACGCCGCCGTCTCCACCACAAAGACCGATGGCCGGGCAACCGGCAGCAGCGATCGCCGCCACCAGACTTTTATTCACGATACCGGCCAGCACCATCAGGGCAACATCGCGCGTCTCGGCGTCAGTAACGCGCAGTCCGTGCACGAAGTCACTTGTCTTCCCGAGGAGCTTCAAGGTTCGCGTAAGCGCGCTGCCGCCGCCGTGCACGACCGTGACCTGGTGTCCGTCCTGGGCGAGCTGCACCACCGCTTGCGCACATTTCTTGAGGGTCTCTTTATCCTCCAGCGCCGCGCCGCCGATCTTGACGACAATTTTCATTGCAGGCCCTCCGCCTCGTCCCACCCGTACATCAGGTTCATGTTCTGCACAGCTTGACCAGCTGCGCCTTTGAGCAGGTTATCGAGACAGGAAACCAGGACAAGCCGCCGGCCATCGCCCGCAAGGCAGAAACCCAGATCACAGTAATTTGTGTGCACAGAAAATTGGATCTCCGGCAAACTCGACGCCGGAAAAATGCGCACCCAGCGCTTGCCTTTATAGAAATCGCGGAAGCAAGCTTGAATCTCGTCCGCCGTCATTTCGCACTTCAGGTACACATAAATCGTGGACAGAATCCCGCGCGGGATTGGCAAAAGATGAGGAGTGAAGATCAACTGGCTGGAACTGAGCGCCAATTGCTCCAGTATCTCGCCAGTGTGACGGTGTCCGAAGACTGAGTAGGCGGAAAAGTTATCGGCCACTGACACGAAGTGCGTCCGCGCCGTAGGTTCCTTGCCGGCACCGGATACGCCGGACTTCGAATCGGAGATAATGCCGCGCTCACAATCCACAATACCGACCGAAAGCAGGGGCGCCAGCGCGAGAATGATGGAAGTCGCATAGCAGCCGGGATTCGCAACCAGCGCGGCCGAGGGTATCTGGTCCGCATTCAACTCAGGCAGACCATACACGGCGCGCTCCGTGACTTCCGCCGCTGTCTTGGCATTGGCATCTTTGAAACCATAGACGGCACGATGCTGTTCCTGTTTCAGCCGCCACGCGCCGCTAAGATCGACGATCCGCAAGCCGCGGGTCATCATCCCGCGGGTCATCGCCTCGGTGACAAGGTCGCGAGAAACGGCGTGCGGTGTAGCCAGGAACAACAGTTCTACGCCACGCTGCTCCAACGCGGACCACGAAAACGGCTGGACCGGCAAATTGTCATCGGCCCTGTGGTTGCCGTTGACGGAAATATGCGGCAATCCAGCGGCGGCCCCGTCAGTCTCTCTCTCTGCGTTGCGCCGCAAAAGCAACGGCGCATCGGTCCGCGGATGCCGGCCGAGAAGCCGAGCAAGTTCCATGCCGGAATAGCCGGTCGCGCCGAGCACCGCGGTTTTAAGTTTGGCCGCCATCAGATTCTCTTCAAGTCGAGCCGATCTCTCATTACCCTATTGTAATTTTTCTCGTCGAGGCATATTTATCCATTCGCATGCATAAATATTCACTTATAGTAAATGGTCTGGCCGAACTGTCAAGTTGAAACCGCGGTTCGAGACTCTCCGGCGTCCGTGGACCAAACAGGCCCGTGTGGTGGCGAGGCTATGCGCCGCTAGACGGCGAAGAGCCCCGTCACCACACGAGCTACGTCGCTTGACGGTCGAGGAGTTGGCGGTCGAAGAGCGGGAGAAATCTCTTACAGTCTTAGCCGCGAATCGCTCGAGGTGCCGCCCGCAGCTGGAACATAGCACTGGAGCGTGTAATCCATCACCATGCGATCCGCGTTGAAGCGCCAGCCGAGGGTGCGGATGGTGCGCTTCATGCGTTGGATCCACCCGCGCGGCAAGCCGTCCCGATCGCGCTGATAGTACAGAGGAATCACTTCTTCACGAAGAACGCGCATCAGGTCTTCCCCATCGCGCGTGTCGTGCACATCCATTTCGGAGTGGGTTCTACCGTGTCCGATGGCGAAGCCATTGAGCCCGTCGTACGCTTCCGCCCACCAGCCGTCCAGCACCGAGAGATTCAAGCCGCCGTTCAAAACGACTTTCTGGCCGCTGGTTCCAGAGGCTTCCAGCGGACGCCGCGGATTGTTAAGCCAGACATCGACACCCTGTACGAAATGGCGACCGACGTTGATGTCGTAGTCTTCGACGAAGACGAATTTGTCGGCAAACTGCGAGTCGCGCATCAACTGCGCAATCTGCTGCAGGACGCGTTTGCCCGGCTCGTCGAGCGGATGCGCCTTTCCGGCAAACACGAACTGCACCGGACGTTTCGGGTCATTGACCATGCTCGCTATTTTTTCGATGTCGGCCAAAAAAAGATTGGCGCGCTTGTAGGTGGCAAAGCGGCGCGCAAAACCGATGGTGAGCGCATCGGGACTGAGCGCGCGTTCCAGTTGCTGCAGCACGCCGCGAGGTTCGTCGCGGCGCGCCGCCTGCTTGACGGCGCGGCGCCTCACAAACTCAATCATTCGCGACTTCAGATTGAAATGCGTCTCCCACAGCTCGCCGTCGTCAACGTTGTCAATGCCTTCCCAGATTTTCGCCTCGCTGCTGCGCAGATGCCATCCCGTGCCAAGATGCCGATCGTAGAGCCGGAACATCTGTGGAGCCAACCACGTAGGAACATGAACGCCGTTCGTAACATGTCCAATCGGCACCGCGTCCTCCGGTTTGCCCGGAAAGAGTCCGGTCCACATGGCGCGTGAGACTTCACCGTGCAGAGATGAAACTGCATTAGCACGCCGCGAGAGCTTCAGACCAAGCACGGTCATGCAGAAACGTTCGTCGCTTTCGGGATTCTCGCGTCCCAGCGCCATGAAATTTGCCTTGGAGAGCCCGAGGGCCTCGCGCATAGGTCCGAGATGCTCTTCGATCAGATCGGCGTCGAAACGATCATGCCCGGCGGGCACCGGAGTGTGTGTCGTAAACACCACTTCCCGCGCAACCCGCGGCACCGCCATCTCGAAACTGATGCCCTCTTCTTCCATGCGTTGGCGAATCGCTTCAAGGACCGCAAATCCGCTGTGTCCTTCGTTTAGATGAAGCACCCCTGGTGTGATGCCGAGCGCTTTCAGAGCGCGCAGGCCGCCCACGCCCAGAAGCAGTTCCTGATGCACGCGGACGCGGCCGTCGCCCCCGTACAAACGCGAAGTCATCTCGCGGTCCTCGGGAGTATTGCCTTCCACGTCGGAGTCGAGGAGAAACAAATCGCAACGACCCACTTTCACGCGCCAGACTTTTGCGTAGATGGCGCCGTGGCGGGTATCGACCTGCACCACGACAGGTCGGCCATTTTTCCCAATGGCCGCTTCCATAGGAAGCTGGCTTACATCGGTCTCGAGGTACTCTTCGTGCTGCCAACCATCGCGATCGAGGCGCTGGCGAAAATATCCCTGGCCATAAAACAGGCCCACGCCAACGAGAGGGATGCCGAGATCGGAGGCGCTCTTGATGTGATCGCCGGCCAGAACTCCAAGTCCACCGGAATACACCGGGAGAGATTCGTGCACGCCAAATTCGGCGGAGAAATAAGCCACGGGACGGGGTCGCAGCACGCCCGCGTGGCGCGCGCCCCAGGTTCGCTCCGCATCCTCGTACTCACGCAGGCGGCGATAGGCATAGTTAATCCGGCTGTGCAGGACGAGCTCGGCTGCCCGCGCTTCGAGTTTGGCAAGAGGATACTCGTTCAGCAGCGAGACCGGACTGTGATTGAGCTGACTCCAACGCAGCGGATCGAGATCGCGGAACAGGCTGGCGGAATCGTAGTCCCAGCTCCACCACAGGTTGCGAGCCAGCGCCCAGAGCCGCTCTTGAGCGGGCGCGATGAAACGGTCGATCGTTCGGGCTTCGCTCACCACGGGCGCAACCCGGGTCGCGGCCTCCGTGAGCAGACGAATCTCGGTCTCCGGAAAAACTCGCGCCTCCAGGGTTTGAACCACCAGAACGCCTTGCAGCACCCCGCGATCAATGAGGGGGACTCCCAAGAACGATTGATAGTCATCCTCGCCAGCTTCGCTGAAATACTTAAAGCGAGGATGGTTCCTGACGTGTTCAACGGCCACCGGGCGGACCTGTTCCGCGACCAGGCCGGCGAGTCCTTCATTGATCGCCATGCGAAGCTTGCCGACGCACTCTGGACGAAGCCCGATTGTCGCTGCCAAAACTAGATTGGCGCGGTCTGGTTCCAGCAGGTAGGCCGAACAAACATCGGTGCCAAACCGGCGGGCAATCAAGGCGACCACGTTCATCAGGGTCTCGGCTGGCTTGCCGGGCTCTGCCGCCAGGTTCGCAATCTCGTCCCACGTCAGCACATAGCTGGCATCGAGAGAGCAGGCAGCGTGGTCATGATCCTGAACTGGATCGTTCGGTTGGTCCAACTTTATCTCCATTTGTTCAAATCCCTTGGGTCTTACGACCGATCACCTAATAACGATCGCCTAATAACGAAAGCGTAGACGGTCGAGAAAAACCATCCCACAGACCATTCTATCGGGCGATGGCAGTACCGATCCACATTAGCTGCAAGATTGTTGATTACCACCGTGCGTATCGGATCGCCAAATTGCTGTTTTGCGCTTGCGCCATTCCGATATGTAACCGAACTAAAGACTCTAATATCTGGTTTGCGCTGAGTCCAATTCGAATTGTTTATGGGCCGCATTAGCGGAGCGATGACACCTCGCGGGTTCGCAGCAGCACTTCGACTCTCAAGTTACACTCTAAGAGTCCGACTCCCGTGCCGCAGTCCGGCGCAAGAGTGGAGCCCAGCTTTTCTATATAAGGTTGTTCTATACAAGGCCGTTCTACACAAGAAAGAGGAACCATGCACTACCGTCAACTCGGACGCACCGGTTGGAAGGTTTCAGACATCAGCTTTGGCGCCTGGGCCATCGGCGGCGCATGGGGCAATGTTTCGGACGACGACTCCCTCGCGGCGCTGCACAAAGCCATCGACTGCGGAGTGAATTTTATCGATACCGCCGACGTCTACGGCGATGGCCGCAGCGAACGTTTGATTGCTCAACTCAAGAAGAGCGAAAAGCGCGAGATCGTGGTGGCCACGAAAGCTGGCCGCCGTCTCCCGCGCCAGACTGTCGAAGGATACAGCCGCCAGAATCTGACCATGTGGGTCGAAGACAGTTTGCGGAATCTTGCGACCGACAGCCTCGACTTGCTGCAACTTCATTGCCCGCCGAGCGCCCTGTATGACCGGCCTGATGTCTTCGGGATACTGGATGACCTGGTGGCGGCGGGCAAAATCCGCTATTACGGGGTGAGCGTCGAGAAGATTGATGAAGCGCTCAAGGCGATCGAGTTCCCCAACGTGCAGACGGTGCAAATCATCTTCAACTGTTTCCGCCAGCGTCCGGCGGACGAATTCTTCGCGCGAGCTAAAGATAAAGAGAAAGGAGTCGGCATCCTCGCCCGTGTGCCCCTCGCCAGCGGCCTGCTGACGGGTAAATTCCATCGTGATTCCACCTTCGCGGCCGACGACCACCGGAATTTCAATCGCCATGGCGAAGCCTTCGACATGGGAGAGACGTTTTCCGGCGTTGATTACAACGTCGGCCTGGAGGCGGTGGAAGAGATGCGAGCGCTCGTACCCGCCGGCGTCTCGATGAGTCAGTTCGCTCTGCGTTGGATCCTAATGTTCGACGCCGTAACCTGCGCCATTCCCGGTGGCAAGCGGGCGGATCAGGTTGCGAACAACTGCCGGGCGTCGGACCTGCCGCCCCTCACCGACGAAGTGATGACCGGGGTGCGGCGCATCTATGACAAGAAGATTCGTCCGCTCGTACAAGATCGCTGGTAGCACGAAGACGAAGGTGGGAGGTCCGTCATCAGGCCATCCTTCTTGATTTGGCGTGGGTGCGCAGTGGAACAGCAGCCTTTCGGAAGGTTTTCGGCTGCCCGGCAGGACGGTTAGTGCACTTGCGATATTTCGACGATCACTACTAATCTCTCTTTCCGCTGGAAATTGTGGGAGACTATTTCCTTGCCGAGGAGGAACAGTGAAAAAGCGCAAACTTGGAAAAAGCAATCTGAAAGTCTCTGCTCTCGGGCTCGGCTGCATGGGAATGAGCTTTGGCTTAGGTCCCGCCATCGACAAGAGGGAAGGGATTTCGCTGATTCGGACGGCAGTCGAACGCGGCGTGACATTCTTCGACACCGCTGAAGTATACGGTCCTTTCACAAATGAAGAACTTGTGGGCGAAGCGCTTGCTCCATTCCGCGATCAGGTGGTGATAGCAACGAAGTTCGGCTTTGCGCCGAATCCCGAAGACGCGGGCAAGTGGACTGTCTTAAATAGTCGGCCAGAGCACATCAAGGAAGTCGCCGAAGCCTCCCTCAAGCGACTCAAGACCAATGTCATCGATTTGTTCTACCAGCACCGCGTTGACCCGAACGTGCCGATCGAAGACGTCGCTGGAGCCGTCAGGGACCTGATCGAGCAAGGTAAGGTAAAGCACTTCGGCCTTTCTGAACCAGGAGTGCAGACAATCCGTCGCGCACACCGAGTCCAGCCGGTCACGGCAATTCAGAGCGAATACTCACTATGGTGGAGACGCCCTGAAGAGGAGCTGTTGCCAGCCCTCGAAGAACTCGGGATCGGATTCGTTCCATTTAGCCCTCTTGGTAAGGGCTTCCTCACGGGCAAGATCGACGAAAATACGAAGTTCGATAGTACCGATTTCCGCAACATCGTCCCGCGCTTTACTCCAGAAGCTCGAAAAGCGAATCAGGCGTTGGTTGATTTGCTGAGCAAGGTCGCAGAACGAAAGAAGGCAACACCTGCTCAGATAGCCCTCGCATGGCTGCTCGCCCAGAAGCCGTGGATCGTTCCGATCCCAGGGACAACGAAGCTTCATCGCCTGGAAGAGAACCTTGGAGCGGCTTCTGTCGAACTCACACCCGACGATCTCCGTGACATCAATAGCACCTCTTCAAAGATCAAGGTGGAAGGAGCGCGGTATCCGGAAAGACTGGAGCAATTGACCGGTCGCTGAACGGCCCGGTTAAAGCGAACGTCAACTGTCGTTAACGGCGTTTAAACTAACTGAGAATTCCAGGCTACAAGGCTACTTTGGATTTTGAGTGGGAGCAGTTTTTGTGTCACAAGGGGTGTTTGGGACCGTCCTTGAGCTGTTTTTCTCTGTGGCTCGTATAACATCGCTTGCAGAAATACAATCGGACAGCTGACATGGATGTGCACTTAATTGACGGGACATACGAGCTGTTCCGGCACTTTTTCGCGGTGCCTTCTGCGGGAGATATGAACGGCCAGGAAATCGGTGCAGTACGTGGTGTGCTCAATTCCGTTTTGTCCATGATCGAACGCGGAGCAACTCACATTGGGGTTGCAACCGATCATGTCGTGGAATCGTTTCGGAACGATCTATATCCAGGATACAAGACTAGTGAAGGTGTACCTCCGGAGTTGCTCTCGCAGTTCCCCATTCTCGAAGCAACGCTGGAAGCAATGGGAGTAGTCGTGTGGCCAATGGTCCAGTATGAGGCGGATGATGCACTCGCTTCTGCCGCCGGTAGAGCGGCCCAGGATGGGCGTGTGAGGCAGGTGCTCATTTGTACCCCGGACAAGGATCTAGGTCAGTGTGTTGTCGGCACACGAGTCGTTCAACTGGACCGCAGGCAGAATATCTTGCGCGATGAAGCCGGTGTTTTGGCCAAATTCGGGGTGAAGCCTAAATCGATTCCAGACTACCTGGCTGTGGTCGGCGACAGTGCAGATGGCTTCCCAGGTCTGTCCGGATGGGGTGTAAAGGCGGCGACTCTTACCTTATCTCAGTATCCCCACCTGGAAGACATTCCGAAGGATTGGCGAGCATGGCATCCATCAATCAAGAAGGCCCTCTTACTGTCTGAATCGCTATTCAGCGCGTGGAATGACGCCTTGTTGTTTCGGACTCTTGCAACCCTCCGACTCGATGTACCCGTTTTTGATACGGTCGAGGATCTTCGTTGGAAGGGAGCGCATCCGAACTTTGAGGAACATTGCCGGCGAATGAAATCGCCCGATCTGTTTCGTCGCGTGACAACGGCAACATCAATGAGATCTCAGCGTGTGTAGGTGGCTTTTAAGAGTCGGCCTTACTTCGGCCTTACTATGGATCACGGCATTCCGTATCGTGCCCGTGAGTCAGGACTCGCCAACTACCGCAGCGGCCACATGGTTGGGACGGATTGTCTCCGAATAGCTCGTAATCCGCCCAGATCGATGCCAAGTGGAGAGATCACTTCCTACAAACCAACTTCTCGGCACGAGCCTAGGAGGAGCTAGGTTACTTCCGCATTGCCGACAATCCACACAGAGTCGACTCGATGTGACATGCAACTGACGAATGTTCACAGTTGTAATGACCAATTGAATGACGCGGGATTGGACCTTGGCCACCAAAACGATTCTGATTCTGTCGTGGCTCGTCACACTTCGTGACATTGCCTCTATTGTTCTTTGGGTCCCTGCGGCCGAACTGACCTCGTGTTAACACTTCTTCCCTCGAGAACGTCTATCATTTCGTGGGGATTTGTTACGGATGGCCTCAAGGTCCGGAGATCAAGTCGACCTCGCTGCGGGCCTGGGATGTCGGCCCGTGAGGGAGCAATTCGCGCCTGGAGTCTCCGAAGACGCGATGTTAGTCAGCGACGCGCGTAACGGGGACCGAGCGGCATTCGGCCGCCTGTATGAGCACTACGCTCGAATGGTCCACGGAGTTCTGTTGGCGAAGGTCCCGGTAGGCGAAGTGGATGACCTGGTTCAGGATGTTTTCCTGCTGGCGCTCCGTCGGCTGTCAACGCTGCGGGAAACTGGCAGTTTTGGAGCGTGGTTGGCGGCGATCGCCCGCAATCTGGCCAATGACTATCACCGACGTTCTGTGCCGGAGGATCAACTGGCGCCACAGGGTCAACGGACGGATGACACGAACGAGAGCGAAATCGAGCACGGCAATATTAGCGGACATGACCAAAGCCCGGCCGTCGCAATTCTTGATACTATCAGGGCTTTGCCGGACGCCTATAGGGAGACATTGATTCTGCGGCTTGTCGAGGGCATGACCGGTCCTGAGATAGCCGCGCGCACTGGACTGACGCACGGCTCGGTTCGGGTCAATCTGAGTCGCGGCATGCAGCAGCTCCGCGCGAAACTGAGCCCAAACCCACGCAAAGATCGTCCAGGAAGAAATCGGCCCGAACAGGAGACGTAGTAATCATGGATACGGGGAACAACCGAACTGAAAACGAACTACTGGCGAGGAGTGACGACTATCTGTGGGATGGAACTGGCGAACCCGATCCTGAAATCCAGAGCCTGGAAGCGTTACTGGGGAAGTTTCGACATGATCATCCCACCCCGGTGTTTCCCGAGATCGTCCCCGTCAGACGACGGACACTCTTTCCGCGGCGGATGCGACTGTTTCCTGTTCTGGTGACGACAGCCGCTGTCATGGTCACCAGTGTCGTGGTGACATTTCTGGTGCAAGGAAGAAAGCCGATCCCAACTATCGTTGCGGGTTGGAATGTGTCCCGCGTCGCCGGGTCGCCTCGAATCGGCCCCAAGACCATCGGCGGGAAAGAAGGAGCGAGCCGTCTTGGCGTTGGCCAAATGCTTGAAACCGACTCCCAATCGCGAGCCAGCCTGCATGCGGCCGACACCGGCCAGATCGAAGTCGATCCGGGCACACGCCTGCGTCTGCTGACAATGGGTGCAGGCCTGAAGCGGATTGCCCTTGATCGCGGAACAATTCATACCTATATCTGGGCGCCGGCAGGCCAATTCGTCGTCGACACGCCATCGGCTATAACGGTGGATCTCGGTTGCGCCTACACCTTGCAGGTGGACGATTCCGGCGTGGGGCTGGTGCGCACCTCGCTCGGGTGGGTCGGCTTCAAGCTGAATGGCCACGAGTCCTTCATCCCCGCCGGTGCAGCTTGCGCGACTAGGCCGAAAGTCGGTCCGGGCACACCGTACTTCGAGGATGCTTCCTCGGCGTTCCGCGCCGCTTTGACAAGGTTCGATTTTGAGGACAGCACTCCGCAGCAACGCGCTGGGGATCTGGCGATTGTGCTTGGCGAGTCTCGCAAACGGGACGCACTCACGCTGTGGCATCTGCTGGCGCGTGTCGACGAGGGGCAGCGAGGCCCGGTTTACGATCGGTTGCGAGGAGTTGCGCCTCCTCCCGCGAGTGTCACGAAGGAAGGTATCTTGCGTCTCGATGAGCCGATGCTTGATCTCTGGTGGAACGCCCTTGGGTTTGATGATATTTCGGTTTGGCGGCATTGGGAACGTTCTTGGTCTGGGGCGTCCACGCCGGTTCGCGAAAAATGAGCTGGAAATGTATGACCGCGTGATCATTGCACCCACCTCTCTCCGAATCTTGCACATGGGTTGTTAACACTCCGCTTCCTGCTGGCGTCTCTTTGAGTGTGGGATCAAATCAGCCAAACAACGGGTGCCCTCATCACCCTCAAGGGTCCCGAGAACGATCACCAAGATCACGTGCGCAAGGCGATGGCAGGCGCGAAGAACGATCCTCTTCTCGCCAGGAACCTGGCGTCAAATTTCAATCGCCAGACGATCTCCGAGTTGCTGACCAACCCGCCCGCAGGAAGGATTTAACCAATGAACTCGTGGATAAAGAAGTTTCTCTCAAGAACGGAAGCGAGATTCTGGATTCCTCGCTTCTCCGCACTCGGGATGTTGGGCTTGGGTCTCGCGGGCTGGCTCATCGCAGATGAGCGGCACGCTTCCCCTGACCTGACGGTCCACGAGTGGGGGACGTTCACCGCGATTGCCGGCAAGGATGGTCGAGCGGTGGAATGGGCACCATTGACCGGGTCCACCGATCTGCCCCAATTCGTGGAGCATATCAGCGACGCCAACTTCAAAATTGGGTTGCGCGGCACGATTCGCATGGAGACGCCGGTGTTGTATTTCTACTCTCCACGCGATGTGAGCGTGTCCGCGAAGGTAACATTCTCCAGGGGACTCATCACCGAGTGGTATCCCCATGCGGCTCGCGTTCAGCCCAGCGGAGTCATGCGCAATGCTAACTTGAGTCAGTTGCAGACTGACGGAAGCATTGTCTGGGATGGCGTCGCCGTTTCTCCGAATCTAAGTGGCGACTTCCCGCGCGAAGTTGCGGCGAACCGTTACTACGCCGCCCGCGAGACTTCTTCCGCGCCGCTCCGAGTCAAGTCAAGTGTAGGTGAGCAGCAGGAAAAATTTCTGTTCTATCGAGGAGTTTCGGCCAGTCCATTACCGCTATCCGCCAGGTTGGACCCTGACGGCAAGTTCGTGATCAAGAGTCTCAGCGAAGGCGAAATTCCGGCCATCATTCTTTTCGAGCGCCGGGGTGAGCGAGTCGGCTACCGTTTAGCGGGAGCTCTAAAGGATGAAACAGTGCTGGACCCTCCAGAGCTGACCGGCGGCGTAGATGTTCTCTGCGGCGATCTGGAAGGGATTCTTGTCAATCAGGGCCTTTATCCAGACGAAGCCCATGCCATGGTGGAGACTTGGCGCGACGCCTGGTTCGAAGAAGGTAGCCGCCTGATCTACATTGTGCCGCGCGGATTCATCGGCAAGGTTTTGCCACTCACCGTGAATCCCGCACCGGGACAAATTGTACGCGTTTTTGTCGGCCGACTTGAAATCGTAACAACCGCCACCGTGAAGGCGGTAAAGACAGCCGTTAGCTCTGACGATGAAGTGACCCTAGATAAATACGGCCGCTTCCTGGAACCGATTCTCCAGTCCGTGAGGGAGAAGCAGGTCGGAGCAACTCGATAACGTCAAAGTGGTCGATGACTGAATTCTCTGAAACCAGGGAATTCGTAATGTCAGCTGGCCGAAGGCGTGGTCCTTCTAACGATCGTGCGGGATGACGGGCAACCGTTCCGTAATCCGGGAAGGTAAGGTTTGCCGACAAACCGGGAATAAGGTGATGAGAAGGGCGTTTGTCAGGACTGATCTTCTAAGCATGACGCACGTAGCGGTCTCATCCGTCTCTCGTCGTGTGATTGTCTAAGAGCTGTGCGTGGCTCCGCCAGAACCGCGCTTCGATACCTAGCGATAATGCCGATACGGTTTTTGCAGGCTAGGCTGGGACCATTCCGACTCGAATCTTGCTCTCCGTTGCGCATCGCAGGCAGTGGATTGAACGTCAACTCATATTCAATATGAAACTAGCCTAATGCGGTCGGAAGGTCGTCCCCGTCTCCAGCAGAGTTTTCAATCGCGAGAGAATTCGCGGCCACCCATCCGCGTTCTGAGCATACGCCGGGTCGTCCTCCGCCCAGTCATCGTTCGTTACCACGACCTTCACCGCCTCCGTCTCCGGAGTCAGCTCCACCTTCACTCTCGACATCACCGCCCCATCGCCCATGCCGAACTTGTACTCAAACAGGTTCGGCGGCTCCGCCCGCAGCACCTCACCCGTCACATACCGCATCGGCTTCCCATCTTTGCTCGGCCCCGACCAGGTCATCGTCCCGCCAGGCTTCAGGTCCAACTCAAAGTCCGCGCCCATGAAGATCTTCTGATTCGCTTCCTTCGAAACGAATCCATCCCAGACCTTCTCCACGGGGGCGGCGATGTAATACGTAAAAATCAGTGGGGCCTTCGCCATGTCAAACCTCCAAGCACTCCTCGAAGATCATGTAGCGCCTGGCTCAGACTCTAGCAAAATATCCAATCGAAAGACCAGCAGACCGGCGGTCTTAAGACAGTGAGAGCGCAATATATGATCGTGATCAGGCGGCTTGAACCCAACAAGGGTGTCCGCAGAGAAGCTAGCAGCATGTTTAAAGAGATGAAGCCTCCGTTGCACATTGAGAGCAAGCGGAAAGTACCCTGCCTTCCTGGGAGGAGGCTGACCGGAGCATGCGCGAGAGCGGGCCGCGTCTCGAAAGTGAACCACCCCAAGTCCTGAGCACGCCAGCCTGAACTACCGAAAGCCGCGAATGTCCGGCGGCTGGATCATCTGATGCCTTGCTGCCGCGCACCAATGGGATGCGTTCGCAGTGATCCAACCGGATCCGTCCCCCTAAGTCGGCATAGCGGAAGCGATCTGCGGATCCGGCTACCGGTTCCTCCCGGATCACGGGCAACGCGGAAGTAACCCTGCGACGATCCGACGCCTGCCCCGATGGATGCTGGCATTGTCCGACGCGGCGTCAGGTCTAAAGTCTGGCCACAAAGAGTACTTCATCAGGATCAGAGCGATTCGGAAATCTGGATATTTCGCGAGCGTTTTGGAACTCCGCCCAGTCTCCCGCTGCCAGGAGTCTACTCCGTGCAACTGTGAACCGGAGGGTTGTAGGTTCGAGTCCTACCTGAGGAGCCATTCTTTGTCCCCGCCGGCTCTCCGTTCATTTAGTTTACGCCGCCTCTTTCGAATCGAGCAGCGTGATGTCTATAAGCCGTGATAGCCCAACTGGAAAACCCACCTGCCCATCAACGAGTGCCGGCACTGAACTGGAATACCGTCACGCTGTGGAACTTTTGCCCCGGTTTCAGCTCAGTCGAGGGAAAGCTGGGGTGGTTGGGAGAGTCAGGGAAATGCTGGGTTTCCAGGCAAAATGCAAATCGCCGGTTGTAGACGCGGCCTTCTTTTCCGGTGATCGATCCGTCGAGGAAGTTTCCCGTGTAGAGCTGCAGTCCTGGTTCAGTCGTGAGCACTGTCAGAATCCGGCCCGTGGTCGGCTCATACACTTCGGCCGCCTCTGCCAACTTGCCCTCCGGATGATCCAACACGAAGTTGTGGTCGTACCCCTTGCCGAGGAGCAACTGGGCGTCGTCCGCATTAATCCGCTCGCCGATGGCATGCGGGGTTCGAAAGTCGAACGGCGTGCCCGCCACTGACTTCAATTCTCCCGTGGGAATAAGAGTCGCATCGACAGGAGTCATGCGGGAGGCATCGATCTTCAACACGTGCCCGAGAACGTCGCCTTTCCCCTGGCCCGCAAGATTGAAATAGGAATGGTTGGTCAGGTTGAGTACCGTATCTTTATCGGTGGTCGCCGAATACTCGATGCGCAAAGCACTTCCAGTCAAGGTGTAGCGCACGGTCGTCGCGAGCGTGCCGGGAAAACCTTCCTCGCCATCCTTGCTCACATAGGTGAGTTCGATTCCATCTGTTATCTCTTTTGCCCCCCAGACCTTTTTGTCAAAGCCGCGGATGCCGCCATGAAGAGCATTGTCGCCATCGTTTTTTGGAATGGAATATGTCTTCCCATCAAGCTTGAAGCTGCCATGAGCGATACGATTCGCGTAGCGGCCGATAATGCCTCCGAAATGCGCCGTCTGCGCCTCATACTTCTGGACCGAGTCGCAACCTAGCACCACGTCGTCGATCTTGCCGTTTCGATCGGGCGTGCGCAGGGAAACGACGATCCCTCCGTAGGTCATGATGCGGGCTTCGACTTTGCCATCGGACAATGTATAGATATCGACGGCAGTTCCTTCGGAGGTATGTCCAAACGCCTGCTTGGCGACGCTTGTCTTCCCTTGCATATTTGCCGTCAGCATGAGCAAAACCACGAAAATTGCATACCAGCCGTTAGCCTTGTTTGAAAACATAGTTCCTCTTCTCTTCTCTTTTGTGCGAAGCCGCGTTTTTCCGACGGCGCGTCTGGCATCCACTGAGTTTCTGGCGCGTTATGCCGCGCACACAAGCAACAGACTATCCTAAAATTAAAAATCCTGATTCCAGACATGCGCCGCACCTAAGCGATTGTATAGGCAAAGGAAGGTGGCAAAGTGCGGCGCGAAGATCCTGAAGGGCGATCGCGGAACATTCCATGTGCCCTTGTAATCCGGCAACCACATGGTAATATACCTGTCGTTAACGTACACGTTATAGTAAATCGCTCCACGGCGAAGGCTGTCGGATCAGCGGCGGCGAGCATAGCGACATGTCCTTTCTTGGCATCGACGTAGGCACTGGAGGTACGCGCGCTCTCGTCATCGATGAGCGAGGGCATGTCCTTGCCTCCGCCACCGAAGAGCATCGACCCTTTGCCTCGCCGCAAATCGGCTGGGCGGAACAGGATCCTCGCGACTGGTGGCGCGCGTGCGGCGTGGCGGTGCACAAGGCGCTGGCACAAGGCCGTCTGCGCGGTGATCAGATTTCGTGCGTTGGTTTGTCTGGACAAATGCATGGGGCCGTCCAGCTGGACGAGCAAGCGCGCGTCGTACGGCCTGCGCTGATCTGGTGCGATGTCAGAACCGAGAAGCAGAGCCGGGACTTAACCGCCAAAATCGGCGCCGCGCGTCTAATTGAACTCACCTGCAATCCCGCACTCACGAATTTCACACTGACCAAATGTCTGTGGGTCCGGGAGAACGAACCCGCGAACTGGAGCAAGGTTCGCTCGCTGATGCTGCCCAAAGACTATGTGCGATTTGAGTTGACGGGCGAACGCGCAACCGACGTCGCGGACGCCTCGGGTACTCTGCTGCTCGACGTCGCCCACCGCCGTTGGTCAAACGAGATTTTAGGGCTGGTCGAAATGGACGAGTCGCTGCTGCCCGCCCTCTATGAGTCGCCCGAAATTTGCGGGCGAATCTCGGTCGCCGGCGCCGCAGCTACCGGCCTGCAAAGCGGAACGCCTGTCGTGGCCGGTGCGGGAGATCAGGCGGCGGGCGCGATTGGCATGGGCGTGGTTTCGCCCGGAACAGTTAGCGCAACCATCGGAACCTCAGGAGTAGTTCTCGCAGCAACTGATGTTCCAGCGCTTGACCCCGGAGGACGCTTGCACACATTTTGCCATGGGGTTCCCGGGCGTTGGATGGTGATGGGTGTGACTCAAGCCGCGGGGCTCTCGCTTCGTTGGTTCCGGGATCAGTTTGGAGCAGCGACCAATGGGAGCAGCGATTCGAGCAGTGATGCCAACAGTGACGCCTACGGCAGGCTCACCGCCGAAGCGGCGAAGGCTCCTTCGGGAAGCGATGGCCTGCTCTGGGCCCCTTACCTGATGGGCGAGCGCACTCCTTACCTCGACCCAACTGCGCGCGGGATGTTAGTTGGCTTGACCGCGTCTCATACGCGGGCTCATGTAATTCGGGCGATCCTCGAAGGAGTCGCTTTCAGCTTGCGCGATACGTTCACGATTTTTCAGGAAATCGAAGTCCCCGTGAAGACGATTCGCCTGGGCGGCGGTGGCGCGAGATCGCCGCTCTGGCGGCAAATTCAAGCCGATGTCTACGGACAACGAGTCGAGACCGTCGAAGCGGAAGAAGGCGCCGCCTACGGAGCCGCAATCCTGGCGGGAGTAGGCGCAAAAGCGTGGCCGTCGGTTGACGCCGCCTGCGACGCCGTAGTGCGCGTTGCCGGGAACATCACTCCGAATTCCGAAGACTCACTCACTATGGACAAGGTGTACGCGGTGTATCGCCGCATATATCCCGCGATGAAGTCCATCCTAAATTGATAGCTGCTGCGGCATGGAGAATGCGTTATGACAAGTAATAGTGACTACCAGCCCCGTGCGGAACACAAGTTCTCCTTTGGTCTCTGGACGATCGGTAACCGCGGGCGCGATGCATTTGGCGACGCCGTGCGGCCGCATATTTCGCCAATTGAGATTGTCTCCATGCTGGCTGAGGTGGGCGCATGGGGCGTCAACTTGCACGATAACGATCTGGTTCCAATCGATGCCACCGCCGCCGAACGCGATCGCATCGTCCGTTCGTTCAAGAAGGCCTGCGAGGCAAACTGCATTGTTGTTCCCATGGCCACCGTCTCGCTCTTCTTCCACCCTGTATTCCGAGACGGAGCTTTCACGGCCAACGATCCCGAGGTGCGCGCGTATGCGATTCAGAAAACCATGCGGGCGATGGACATTGGGGCAGAGCTGGGCGCGAAGATTTTTGTCTTATGGGGAGGCCGTGAGGGCGTCGAGACTGACGCATGCCGCCGTGCGGATGAGGCGATCAAGCGATTGCGCGAAGCTGTCAACTATCTTTGCGAATACAACATCGAGCGCGGGTATGACATGAAGTTCGCTCTGGAAGCCAAGCCCAACGAACCGCGGGCCGACATCTATATGGCCACCACAGGCCAGTACCTGGGCTTCATCCCCACCCTTGATCATCCTGAAATGGTCGGTGTGAATCCCGAAGTCGCGCACGAACACATGGCGGGACTCAACTTCATGCATGCGGTGGCGCAGGCGTGGGAAGCGGGCAAACTTTTTCACATCGATCTGAATGACCAAATGCCAAATCGATTTGACCAGGATCTTCGCTTTGGGTCGTCCAACCTGAAGTCGGCATTCTGGCTGGTGAAGTTTCTCGAAGATGTAGGCTACCGGGGGCCGCGCCACTTCGACGCGCACGCCTACCGGACCGAGGACTATGCAGGAGTAAAAGACTTCGCTCGCGGCTGCATGCGAACCTACCTGATCCTGAAAGAGAAGGCTCGCCGCTGGGGCAGTGACAAAGAAATACAAGGGATACTCAGTGAGATAGCTAGCAACAGAACCGATTTTAAGGTGAGTCACTACTCGAAAAAGGGCGCATCCAAGCTGCTAACCATTGTTTTTAATAAAGATGAGATTCTCAAGAAGCGTTTGCCGTACGAGCGTCTCGATCAACTGACGGTTGACTTGCTGCTGGGTGTCAGGTAGTTAGACGGCAGTTGTGAACGTCGTAGCAGTGCACTTTACAGATCGGTGAGGGACAACGAGCAATGACGTCACTGTTGACGACCGCTGTGGCAACTCGGCTTGTACATCTTTCCTCCGTCGATATAGTGATTGTGGTTTTTTATTTTGCCCTGGTGCTCTCCATCGGCTGGTACTTAAGGGGACGCGCCAACACCGGCGAAGACTTCTTCATGGCCGGCCGTGAGATGACGGCGTGGGTGGCCGGTCTCAGTTTTCTCTCAGCCAATCTCGGCGCCCTCGAATTGATGGGTTGGGCGGGTTCCGCCTACCAATACGGCATTCTGGCGACGCACTGGTATTGGATCGGCGCCATCCCGGCGATGCTGTTCCTGGCGCTGGTCATGATGCCGTTCTACTACATTTCCAAGACTCACTCCGTGCCGGGATACTTGAAACTTCGTTTCGGAGAGCCCGCCCGCGCCATGTCCGCGCTTTCCTTCGCGTTCATGACCGTGCTCATGAGCGGCGTCAACATGTTTGCCATGGCCAAGGTCATGCAGATCGTGCTGGGATGGGACATCAATTTCAGCATCTGGGTCTCGTCGCTGACGGTGGCCATTTACGTAACGCTGGGTGGCCTGCGCTCGGCAATCTTTAATGAAGTGCTGCAGTTCTTCCTCATCTGGGCCGGTGCGCTGCTGATTCCGATCCTTGGATTGTACGAAGCCGGCGGGTGGACCAACCTGAAGCTGCAGATTGCGCAGCGAACATCGGAGCAGTACGTTCACCTCTGGTCCGGATTGGGCTCATTCACCACCAATCCCATGGGAATCCATTGGACCGGCATTGTGTTCGGACTCGGCGCGATTCTTTCGATGGGCTACTGGACCACGGACTTCCTCGTGGTGCAGCGCATTCTCGCCGCGAAAGATATTCGCAGCGCGGAAATGGCGCCCATTATCGGTGCCGGATTCAAGATGATGGTTCCCTTCATCGTGATCCTCCCCGGACTGCTGGGTTTGGCCGTGCTGCCGGAGAGATTGCTTCCGGAGTCGGTGGCCGCGGTAACCGGCGGCCACAGCTACAACGACGTTCTCCCGCTCATGCTCGCCAGGTATTGCGGCCCCGGCTTGCTAGGCCTTGGAGTTACGGCGCTGATCGCGGGCTTCATGTCTGGAATGGCGGGCAATGTAAGCGCATTCACAACTGTCTGGACCTATGACATCTACCGTCCGCTGATCAATAGCAAAGGCAGCGATCATCATTACGTGAACATGGGGCGGTGGACCACGATCATCGGCGTGCTGATCAGCGTAGGCACCGCGTATCTGGTGATGCAGTTCGCCAGCATCATGGATTATGTGCAGGCATTATTCAGTTTCTTCATCGCTCCCCTATTCGGTACGGTCGTACTCGGAATGCTCTGGAAGCGGACGACCGGCCCTGGCGGATTCTGGGGATTGCTGTGCGGGACCATCTCGTCGATCGGTATGTGGACCTGGGTAAGACTCGATCCTTCGGCGCTGCGTTATGTGGCGCTCTCACCGCACGCCAAGGGCCTTGCCCAGGATATGTATCAGGCACTCTGGTCCTTTTTAGTTTGCGTGACAGTGACGGTGGTGGTGAGTCTGGCGACGAAACCCATGCCCGACGGCCAATTGACTGGGCTGGTATACGGGTTGACGAAAGTTCCGTCCGTCGGGGATGTCCCGCTCTATCAGAAGCCCCTTTTCTGGGCGGCGGTAGTGACTGTCATTTTCTTCGTATTGAACATTATTTTCTGGTAAACGATTTTCTGGCACATGGAGGCAAGCAGCATGATTTCGATCTGGTTTTTCATCGGCATTTCGCTGGCCGTGAACGGCGCGCTGATCCTCGCTGCTGGAATTTACCAGCTGGTAAATCCTCCAGCCGATCCTGGCGTGGTGCTCTACCACTTGCATGCCAATGTGTGGTGGGGAGCGGCATTGCTGGTTTTCGGGCTGATTTATTGTTTCAAATTCGCGCCCAAGCGAAAGGCCTGAGCCAGCTTTGTCGTGTACGTCGGGTCTGGAACGATGAGCGAACAACACCTTTTAGTGAGTTGCCATGCCGTTAATGAATTGTCATCCCGAGCGGAGCGAGGGACCTGCAGTCGGCTGCGAAATGCAGACCCCTCGGGGCATATGAAAGCTATTTCAAGTTAACCGCTTCTTTCAGCGGCAGACTCTGCGAGGAACCGCCCACCAGGAAGGTATAGTCTCCAGGAACCAGCTGCCACGCGTCTCGCTCAACGTTGAAGATGGATAGATACAGCGCGTCTAATTCGATCTTTACCTCTTTACTCTCTCCCGCATTCAGTTTGACTTTACTCCAGCCTACCAGCCGCTTCGGAGGTTCCCCGGCGCTTTCCGGCAGCGCAGCGTAGACTTCGGCAACCTCGGATCCAGCCCGATTGCCAGTGTTCGTCACCCTGAAACTCACTTGAACACTCTTTCCCGGAGTAACTTTGAGATCGGAATAGTTGTAAGTGGTGTAAGACAGACCGTAGCCGAAGGGAAACAAAACCGGCTTTCGCTCAGCGTCGTACCACTTGTATCCAACCTTCAGCCCCTCGTCATAAGTTACTTGGAATGGCGGCAGGCCTTTCGCAATTGTTTTCCAGGCATCGGGCTCGCCATTCGTAGTGGACGCCTTGGGAGGTTTGACAAGGATGGGATGCGGCAGATCCGCCTCACTCTTCGGGAAGGTAATCGGCAGTTTTGCGCTCGGGTTCACCTCGCCGAAGAGCACACGCGCGACCGCGTCGGCCCCGCGGCTTCCTGCGTACCACGCTTCAAGAATGCCGCTCACTTGATCGGCCCAGGGCATGGTTACCGGGCTGCCCGTCTCTAGCACTACGATCGTGTGCGGATTTGCGGCCGCGACTCTGGCAATCAAATCATCTTGGCGATCGGGAAGCGAAAGGTTATCGATATCCATTCCCTCGCTCTCCCACTGGTACGCGAATACGATGGCCACCTCAGCCGCCTTCGCCAAAGCCGCTGCCGTCGCTGGATCAGTACCCGGGTCGTACTGAACATTCGCGTGCGGGGCCGCAGCTCTGATGGCTTTCAGAGGTGACGTCGGAAACCATATATGAGCCTGCCAAGCAGGTTTGCCTTTCCCCGGCGGCATGATCGCGTTGCCTCCCGGCGGATCAACCTGGGCCGACCCTCCACCCGAGATCATGCCTACGTCGGCGTGCCCGCCGATCACGGCAATGCTGGCAATCTTGGAAGCTTCGAGCGGCAGTTGCGAGTGCTCGTTTCTGAGCAGCACGATGCTCTGTTCCGCAATCTTCTGCGCGACCTCGAAACCGCCTTCCACATCCACCACGCTTTTTTCCACGGGGTCGTCGATAACGCCGCTCGCAAACATGGACCGCAGTATGCGATGAACATGCTCATCCAGTTCAGCCTTTGGAACCTTGCCGGACTCCACCGCTTTCTTCATGGTGTCCCCGTAAAAGATTTCACCGGGTTCCTCATGATCCAATCCGGCGGCGGACGCCTTCGCGGCACTGTGCGTGGCCTGCCAATCCGACACGACAAAACCCTTGAAGCCCCAGTCTTTCTTCAACACATCAGTCAACAGATACTTGTTTTCACACGCGAAGTCGCCATTCACCCGGTTGTAAGAACACATCACCGCGGCGGCGTTGGACTCACGCAATCCAATCTCGAAGGCCAGCAGATCGCTTTCTCTCATCGACCGCTTATCAATGTTGACGTTGACGGCGTTGCGCCCGTTCTCCTGATCGTTGAGCGCATAGTGTTTTATGTCGCCGATAACGTGTTGTGCCTGCTCTCCCTTCATGACATGGCCAACCATCGTCCCCGCCAGCACGGGATCTTCACCCATATATTCGAAGGTGCGTCCATTGCGCGGCTCACGGGCCAGATTTACGCCCCCGCCCAAAGACATGTTGTAGCCCTGGGCGCGTAACTCGCGTGCGATGAGAGCTCCGTATTCGTACGCGGCGTCCAAGTCCCAGCTTGCCGCACCGGCTAGATCGTCCGGCAAAGCCGTAGAATATCGGCCGTTCTCTCCGCTGTTCCTCACCCCGTAAGCCGCGTCCGACATCTGGATTGCGGGAATCCCCAACCGCGGAATGGCCACGACATATCCAGCGCCGCCATTTGATTTCACGGCCAGCGGACTGACCGGGCCAAGAGTGGCCATGCCGGTCCCATGCAAAAGGGAAATCTTTTCATCGAGCGTCATCTCCTTCACCACCAGCGCCGCCCGCTCGTCCGGAGAAAGGCTGCCATTCATCCAGGGCGCTGTCTTGTGTTCCGAACCGGTCTGCGCGGAAGCTGGCAACAGTGTAAGACTGAGGACCGCAATGCCGAGCGCCAGTGGGTTCGTGCGGAGTGAGCGTAGGTGTAGGTGTAAGTTCATAGATATCTCATTTTGAATTTCAGTTCCCAATCGGTATTTTGTCAAGAGCAAAATCGATTTTCTTCGACGACACTCGCATCGTTAACAAATTGGATTGCGGAGTTCAATTGCAAACGACGACCGTTGCTCGATGTATCACGTGAAACCGCGCGAGTCCACATCGCTTGGAAGCGAATCTGAATTCTATATTTTGTTACGCCTTTGGCGCGCTTCGAATACTGAGAACGGAATCGTCAAACTTCGCGCTCGCCAGTCTTATCTCTCGGAAGAGATGCAAGTTGGACGACATCACCACCCCGGGGCTGAGATGGACGGTTGGTGGGAAAGGCACCTTGCCGGTGAGGTTGTCTACCATGAGCCGAACCGCCATTTGGCCCTGGCGATGTGGTTGTTGATAGATAGAGGCCGTGATAGTCCCTTTTTTAAAGTAGGGAGACATCTCCGCGAAGAGATCCGTCGTTATCAATTTAATTTTTCCGGCAAGGCCGCGGGCGCCGAGGGCACGGCACACGGGAAGACAGTTGACGGTATTCACATAAAGTCCAGCAAGAGTCGGATCACGACCGAGAAGATCAAACGTCTTTTGAAAACTCTCGTCCTCGTCTTCGTGTCCTTCGATCACACTGGCGATCTTGCCGCCGGGGCAGTGTTGCGGAAACCCTTCCGAAAAACCATCGGTTTTCTTGCGATGATCTTCAGTATTCAACATACCCGCAACAACGGCCACTTTTGAGCCCGGCGGCACAAACTTCCCCATCAACTCGCCTGCCAGCCGGCCATTCAACCACGGTTCTACACAAACGATGCTCGACCGCCGGCTTTCGGGGGCATCGGTGGACACACAAACTACGCGGATGCCTTTTTTTTCCGCGTCGTCGATGAGAGCCTTGAGACGTTGCGGGTTTCCTGCCGTGAGAATGATTCCGTTGACGCCGATCTTCACGAGTTCCTTGAACGCCTTGGCATCTCCCTCTCCAAGCGCGCGAACCGGGCGGTTTACAAACTGCGCGCCAAGTTGAGCAGCACGGCGAGCTTCGTCAAGAACCCCGCTCCAAAGTTGATCATAGAAAAAATGGATTTCTCGAGGTATGCAGACTCCAATGCGAAAGCTAGCCTTGGAGACCGACAGCGCGCGCGCCGCCAGGTTCGGCGTATAGGATATTTGTCGCGCAATCTGCAGAATTCGCTCGCGCGTAGATTCGTTGATCCCGTTGCGCCCATGCAAGGCACGATCCACCGTCCCGATCGAGACGCTAGCCAGTTCGGCGATCAAATGGATCCCGCGTCGCTGCTTCTTCACGTCCTACTACACCCGTTTTACTGAGCGGATCATACGCCTTAATGTGATCGAGCGCGTGAGAAAAACTGCGTAATTTCTTTATCGTGTACGTTGACGGTGCTATACTTCATCGCGCCTTAACATCGAGCCCCTAGTTTCAAATCATACTGCCGTGAGGAGTGCCGCCCCCATGCACGAATATCGTGTTCGGATGTTTGCGATACTGATCGTTGTCCCGTTTGTGGCAGTAGTTAGTTCGGTCGCGCAAACCACGGAGCCTGCGATTGTCCTGCCTTATCTGAATCCCGCATTGCCGACGAATCAGCGGGTTGACGACCTGGTCGCCCGGATGACGCTTGAGGAAAAGGCATCGCAACTGGTGAACCAGGCGCGAGCGATCCCGCGGCTGCAGGTTCCCGCCTACGACTGGTGGAGTGAAGCCTTGCATGGAGTCGCCAACGCCGGAACCGCCACCGTGTTTCCCGAGCCGATTGGACTCGCGGCAACCTTCGACGTTCCTTTGATCCATGAGATGGCAGTTGTGATCAGCACAGAAGCGCGAGCGAAACATAACCAGGCGGTACGCGCCGGCCGGCGGGACATCATGGAAGGCCTGGACTTCTGGTCACCGAATATCAATATTTTCCGCGATCCGCGCTGGGGACGCGGGCAGGAAACCTACGGCGAGGATCCATTTCTCACGGGTCGGATGGGGGTAGCCTTTGTTACCGGAATGCAAGGCGACGACCCGAAGTATTTTCGAGTGATCTCTACGCCGAAGCATTTTGCGGTGCACAGTGGGCCGGAGCCCTCGCGCCACACCATCAACGTGGAAGTGTCGAAGCATGACATGGAGGACACTTATCTGCCCGCCTTCCGCGCCGCCGTTACGGAAGGCAAAGCAGAGTCGGTCATGTGCGCTTACAACCGGATCAACGGCGAACCCGCCTGCGCCAACACCTTTCTGCTCAAAGATCAATTGCGAGGCGCGTGGAAGTTCACTGGATATGTCGTCTCCGACTGCGATGCCATCGTTGACGTCTTCAAAGGCCACCAGTCCACCAAGAGTATGGCCGAAGCCGCCGCGGTTTCGATGAAGACGGGTATGGACAATGAATGCGCGGACTTCTTCACCAAGGCAAAAGACAATTCGGATTATGTGAAGTATTTGGACGCCGTGAAGCAGGGTCTTCTGAGTGAAAAAGATATCGATGTTTCGCTGAAACGCCTGTTCACAGCGCGCTTCCGGCTGGGATTGTTCGATCCTCCCGAAATGGTGAAGTATGCGCAGACGCCGGATTCGGAAATCGATAGCGACGCGCACCGGGCGCTCGCGTTGAAGCTGGCGCGGGAGTCGATCGTACTGCTGAAAAATGATGGCGTGCTTCCGTTGAGGCCGGATGTCCGAAAGATTGCGGTTTTCGGGCCGCTCGCCGAATCCGTCAGCGTGCTGCACGGCAACTACAGTGGCACGGCTTCACGCGCGACCACGGCGCTGGACGGCATCCGCAAGCAGTTCGCCGCCGCCCAGGTCACGTTTTCGCCGGGGATGAACTTCCTGCGACAACCAACGGTCGTTCCGACAGCCGTGCTCTCGACCGGTGACGATCAGGCTGGTTTGAAGGGAGAATATTTCTCCGGCGAGAATTTTGCGGGTACGCCTCAAGTCGTCCGCGTCGATAAAACGGTGGATGTCCAATTTTTCCATCAAGATTCGTCCGCGCTTACGCCGCCCTCCGGCATGAAGGACTTCTCGGCGCGATGGACGGGCTTTCTGACGCCCGCCGAATCGGGTACCTACGAGATTGGTCTCGCTGGTTCGATGAACCAGCTTTGGCTCGACGGACAACTGATTGTGGATGACCTTGCGCTGCACGATCCCAAACCTACGACCAAGACACTCCAACTTGAGAAGGGGCATCGCTATGCTTTGAAACTCGAGTACCTGCGCGGAGGACTTGGTACGAAACTGGTGTGGATGAATCCTATCTCCGATCCGATTGCCGAAGCGGCTGCTGCGGCAAAAGAGTCGGATGTGGTCGTCGCGGTTGTCGGCATCACCTCCCAGCTTGAGGGTGAGGAAATGAAAGTCGACGTGCCCGGCTTTAAAGGAGGGGACCGCACCAGTCTCGATCTGCCAAAAGAAGAAGAGGATCTTCTGGAAGCGCTGAAGGGCGCAGGCAAACCGCTCGTCGTTGTTCTAATGAACGGCAGCGCACTGTCGGTAAATTGGGCAAATGAAAACGCGGATGCCATTCTCGACGCTTGGTACTCCGGCGAGGAAGGTGGAACCGCCATTGCCCAAACTTTGGCGGGCGTAAATAATCCGGCCGGCAGGCTACCGATAACATTTTACAAAAGCGTCGAGCAATTGCCCGCCTTTGAAGACTACTCGATGAAGAATCGGACTTATCGCTATTTTAACGGCCAACCCCTCTATGCCTTCGGCTATGGTCTTAGTTATTCGAAATTTGAGTACAGCAATTTGAAGCTCTCCGCAACAAATCTGAAGGCAGGCGATTCCCTAAGCGTGGACGCCGATGTAAGGAACGTGAGCCAGCGCGAAGGTGACGAAGTCGTGGAGCTGTACGTGAGTTTTCCAAAGTCTCCAGTCGCTCCGATTCGCGCGCTGCGTGGGTTCGTGCGGATGCCGCTCAGTGCCGGCGAAACCAAGCATGTCCACTTCATACTGGATGCACGCGACTTGAGCGAAGTAAACGAAAAGGGCGATCGAATTGTCGCCGAGGGAGCCTATCGCGTCAGCGTGGGAGGGAGCCAGCCGGGAACAGTTGCTCCGATGGCGGAAGCGGAGTTTAGGATCACAGGCATCCAAAGACTGCCGGACTAGCGACGATTAAGGAACGGTTTTCAGGAATGAAGCACGTAGTTCGAAGCAACGTCGCGAAACGCAGCTAACTGTTTCGTACGGGTGACCTCGTCCCAACCCAGTTCTGAAGCCATTAAGTCGGCGACGGCGGGCGCCATCGCGAGAGCTGCGCGCGCATTCAAGAAAAGAGCGCGCGTGCGTCTTGCGAGAATGTCTTCCACGGTGCGGGCCATTTCCTGTCGCACTGCCCAGATCACCTCCGCTTTCACGTAGGGCAGCGCCGCATGTAGCGGTTCACCGAGCCCGGCATCGGTCTCGATCAGCTTGCGAATCTCATACGCATCCGAACCATAGACCTCCAGGGAGCCTAACTGTTTCGCCGTATCTTCTTTCGCTGGGTCTTCTTTCGCGACATCGCGGAAGCCGTGAATGCGCAGATGGTGCGTCACACATGGCTTTTCTGGCAACTGCGCGAGCGTTGCCGCCTGATCGACGCAATCCTCAGCCATATGCCGGTACGTCGTCCATTTTCCACCGCAGATGGTGACCATGCCGGAACGATCAATGTGGATGACGTGATCGCGTGACAGCGCCGCAGTGTTAGTCACGTTCATCGCGCGCACCAGTGGCCGGATGCCGGCGAATACGCTCAACACATCGTCGCGAGCAGGTGCTTTCGTCAGATATTGCCCGGCAGTGGCGAGGATAAATTCGATTTCCTGCTCCATGGCGACGGGCTCGAGCGTAGCGGCTGCAACGGGAGTGTCGGTGGTTCCGACCAGCGTGTGACCGTGCCACGGAATCGCGAATAACACGCGGCCATCGCTGGTGTGCGGAACCATGATCGCGCTTTCACCCTGCAGGAAGCTCGAATCGAAGACCAGATGAATACCCTGGCTGGGGACGATCATCGGCTTGGCGTCGGGCTCTGCCTTGAGTCGAAGCAGGTCGGTGAAAGCGCCGGTCGCATTGATCACGACTTTTGCGGTAGCGCGAAATTCGCTGCCGGTTTCCAAATCGCGCGCGGTGATACCGTCCACAAATCCCTGCGCGTCCTTCGTCAGTCCCGTGACTTCGACATAGTTCAGCAAAGTGGCGCCCCGCTCGAAAGCGGTGGCCACCATGTGGATCAGCAGCCGGGCATCGTCGAATTGTCCATCGTAATAAACGGCACCGCCGCGCAGGCCTTCGGTCTTCAGTGTTGGCAAATGCTCGAGCGTTTCTTCTTTTGAAAGAATGCGTGAGATGCCAAAGCCGTATTTACCCGCCAGCAACTGATAGAGCTTCAAGCCGAGCCCGTAGAATGGAGCTTCCCACCAATCGTAGTTCGGCACGACGAACGCGAGATCGTGCACCAGATGAGGCGCGTTTTGCAGAAGCAATCCGCGCTCCTTGAGCGCTTCCATGACGAGCCCAATATTGCCTTGCTCCAGGTAGCGCACGCCGCCGTGTGCCAGCTTGGTGCTGCGGCTGGAAGTGCCTTTGCCGAAGTCGCTCAGCTCGAGCAGCAGCACATCGTAGCCGCGGGCCGCGGCATCGATCGCGACGCCTACTCCGGTTGCGCCGCCGCCGACGACAATCATGTCCCAGGCTTTGGGATGTGCATCGATGCTGCGCCACATGTTGATGCGATTCATGGCGTCCTCGCTTGACGGTTTCTTTTGTGGATGAATGAGTCAGAGTCTTCACCACAGGGGACACAGGTGAACACAGGGGAAACCATAGTCCTCACCGTAAAGCATAGCGTGAGCGACGCGCGGGCCAAAGTCACGGGCGGGGTTGATCGTGTATCCGGTTGGTCCGCCGAGACCCAGGCCGAGGCCCCACACCAAAACTCCCCACAACCACGGGCCCAAACCAATCGGAAGGCCGGTGGTTGACACGGCCGGGCTCCCGAAACTGAAGCCAACAACGATGAGGCAGGTGGTGGCAATAATTTCGGTGAGCAGGTTGGCGGGAAGGCTGAGGATGGCGGGTGGGTACAGAAGACCGCCAGCTTCGCCTCCGGGTCGGGTGTCACTTTCCGGTGATGCAGGTAGACCAGCCAGACCAGACTGGCGCCGGCAAAACCTCCCAGGACTTGCGCGGCCCAGAAGAGGCCGACGTTTGACCAGTCTCCCGATAGAACAGCCACCGTTAATGTGATCGCCGGTTTAATGTGGGCGCCGGGGCTGCCAAACGCGATGGCCGTGAAGATGCCCGCCACCACGGCCATTCCCCATGCCGTTGTGATGACCATCCCCCCGGAGTTTTCGCCTTTCGATTTCTTCAGGAGAAAATTGGCAACGGCCCCATCGCCCAGCGAGATCAACACCAGCGTGCCCATGAATTCGCCGAAAAATGGTCCGTACATCGTGTGTGGACCTCCCTGTTTTTTCTAAAGATGTATCGTCTCCTTCTTCGGAGTACCGGTTTAAAAAATATGACAGCGCGTAACACGACAGCCCCTAAAGGGGCGTCCGATCTTGCCACTTGCGGTATCGCTAAAGCGATACCCTGATACGAAACGCCCGACTCGAAGCACCCGATTTGAAAGCCATGACTCGAAACGCCGGATTCGAAACTGATCGGCGGGAGACGCGGCGAGCCGCGTCTCTACGGGGATTCCACCCAGTCGAAGGAGCGCGTCACCGCCTTCTTCCAAAAGCGATAAAGGCGCTCGCGAGATTCTTCCTCCATCTTCGGCTCCCACCGTTGATCGACTGCCCAGTTGGCGACGAGTTCATCGGTATCCTGGAAGAAGCCGACTGCCAGTCCGGCGGCATAGGCCGCACCGAGAGCAGTAGTCTCCTTCACCATCGGACGCACCACCGGCTTCGCCAGAATGTCGGCCTGGAATTGCATCAACAGATCGTTCACCACCATTCCACCGTCGGCGCGCAGCACGTCGAGTGTAATGCCTGAGTCCTTGGCCATAGCGTCGACCACCTCGCGGACCTGGAACGCGGTGGCCTCCAGCACGGCGCGGGCGATGTGGCCTTTATTCACGAAGTGGGTCAAGCCGGCAATCACGCCGCGCGCGTCGCCCTTCCAATATGGCGCGTACAATCCTGAGAAGGCGGGCACGAAGTAGACGCCGCCGTTATCACTTACGGTTCGGGCGAGCGCCTCAATGTCTGAACTCTTTTCAATGAGTCCGAGATTATCGCGGAGCCATTGCACCAAGGCGCCGGTAATTGCGATGCTTCCTTCCAGGGCATAGCATGCCGGCTTCGAGCCAAACTTATACGCCGGCGTGGTCAGCAGGCCGAAGTTCGAGACCACTGCCTTTTCCCCGGTGTTCATCAGCATGAAGCAGCCGGTGCCGTAGGTATTCTTCGCTTCTCCCGGCTTGAAGCAGGCCTGGCCGACCAGAGCGGCTTGCTGATCGCCGAGATCGCCGGCGATCGCAACTCCCTCAATGGCCGGCAGGCGCGCGGTGCCGTAGACTTCGCTGCTCGAAACAATCTTCGGCAGCATCTGGATCGGAATGCCGAACTCTTTCAATATGTCCAGATCCCACTGGAGCGTGTTGAGGTTCATCAGTTGGGTGCGGCTGGCATTGGTCACGTCGGTCACATGGACGCCGCCATGCACTCCACCGGTGAGATGCCAGATCAAAAAAGTATCGATATTGCCAAACAAAAGATCGCCGGTTTCAGCTTGCGCGCGCGCGTCCGCAATTTCTTCGAGAATCCAACGAATTTTGAGGCCACTGAAATAGGTGGCGAGCGGAAGGCCGGTCCTCGTGCGATAGCGGTCCTGTCCGCCACGCGCAGCGAACTCGGCTACCGCGGAAGCAACGCGCGTGTCCTGCCAGACAATCGCGTTGTAAACGGGCTTCCCAGTTTTCTTGTGCCACACCACAGTGGTTTCGCGCTGGTTGGTGATTCCGATCGCAGCCAGATCTTCCGGCTGCAGACCGCGAGCTTCCATCGCTTCCTGTATGACACCATCCGTGCGGCGCCAAATTTCTTCTGGATCGTGCTCAACCCATCCCGGCTTGGGATAGATCTGCTCGTGCTCTCTTTGAGCGGTGCTCACGATGCGTCCGGAACGATCGAACACGATAAAGCGCGAGCTCGTCGTTCCCTGATCAATGGCGCCAATGTAGCTTGGCATCTTGCGTTTCCTTTATCGTAATTGTGGGCGCGCCAAGGCGGTTTTCACATTAAGCGAATTCTGGACAATAGCCTTGCCTACACCATCAGAACCACGGCTCGAGGCCTGCCGAACCCTCAGCGTGCCCACATATCCCTGGGTTCCAAGGGATCGTTTGGACTGAGAAATCGGGCCTGTCACCCGTGGCCACAGACGGCAAGTTAACAGGATTACAGGAGTTAGTCACTCTTTCGAATAGGTCAAACTCCAGTAACGCCGTCCGGATTCTCAGGTAACCCGCCACATAGCACAATCGTGCTGTAGCCGAAAAGGGGTTCGTGGCATCTTATACAGGTAGACAGATGGTTTGCGACAGCGGCAAACCAGGAGTGCGGGCCCCGTGAAGCGTCTGGCCAAGGTTATCCGGTCTGTGCAAGCCTTCGGACGCGAACTGTCCCGCACCTCAAGTGCGACGGTCGAAACCAAGCGTCTGCCCGCGATTGGCCTCGCCCTCGGCGGTGGCTTTGCCCGCGGCATCGCACACGTTGGGGTTCTCAAGGTCCTCGAAGAAGAGGGCATTCCGGTTCGCATCATTGCAGGCACCAGTGTAGGCGCGCTGATTGGCGCCGCGTATTGCAGCGGAGTCACGATCGCGGAACTGGAAGAAGTCGCCTACAAAGTTCGCTTCACTACCTTCGCGCGCTGGACGCTCTCGCGCTACGGCTTCGCCACGAACGACCGCATGGTCTCGTTTCTGACACGAACTTTGAAGGTGCAGACATTTGAAGAGTTGCGTATCCCTCTCGGTGTGACCGCCACTGACTTCAACACCGGGGAAGGAATGGTCTTTACCTCTGGTTCGATCATCAACCCGGTGCGAGCGAGTTGCGCTTATCCGGGGATGTTCCTGCCAGTAGAAATTCGTGGGCGCTGGCTGGTGGATGGCATGCTCTCAAATCCGGTGCCGACGCGTCCTCTGCGCGCCATGGGCGCGGAGCGAGTGCTGGCCGTGCAATTGAAAGGACAGTGGTCGAAGACAACCGCTCCGCGACATCTCTTCGATGTGATTGGACAATCGTTCGCAATTGCACAGGACATGATGAGTACTGTCTGGAGAAGCGCGGCCGACCTTGTCATTGAGCCCGATGTCGCGGGTTTTGATTATGACGACTTCAAACGCGCCGGCGAGTTGATCCGAGTAGGCGAGCTGGCGATGCGCCGCGCGCTGCCGGAAGTACGCAAATGGCTGGAGGCTCCTGCGGAAGCGGCCGCCCCTCTGAAGACGCCTGCGTTGGTCGCAAGTCCGGCGCCCTTGTCCGCGGACTGAAGCGAGCGCGACAGTTCCTCACACCAGTGCGTTGGACGCAGGCAGAATCGTCCCCCGGCAACCACCGAGTCCGATCTGACGGAACCCTTCACGTTCACAGAATCCGCGAAGGATGATTTCGTCTCCATCTTCCAGAAACTTCCTATGCTCCCCCGACGGCAGCGTAATCGGATCCTTGCCGCGCGAGGTTAGCTCCAACAGGCATCCGCGCGCGGTTTTGTCCGCGCCCGACACAGTCCCGCTTGCCAACAAATCTCCGGCGCGCAGATTGCATCCATTGCTCGCGTGATGCGTCAGCATCTGCGCCATGGTCCAGTACATTTCGCGAAAATTGCTTCGGCCCAAAACCACGGGAGCAATACCGTCCTCCCGCATCCTAACCGACAAAAGAGAAACTTCCAGCCACAAATCGAGACCACCGTGCTCGTGATCGCTCTCACCGAAGAGGTAAGGCAGTGGCGCCGGGTCGGCTTCCCCGCGCGTGAAAGCAGCCGTGCGAAAAGGAGCGAGCGCTTCCATCGTCACCACCCATGGCGAGAGCGAGGTCGCAAAGCTCTTCGCGAGAAAAGGTCCGAGCGGCTGATACTCCCAAGCCTGAATGTCCCGCGCCGACCAGTCATTCACCAGGCAGACTCCGAAAATATGTTCTTCCGCTTCGCCGATTGGAATTGTTTCTCCCAATCTATTTCCAGCACTCACAAAGAAACCTAGTTCCAGTTCGTAATCCAGCGACTTAGTCGGCCCGAACTTCGGAGCGTTGTTTGGAACTCTGTTCGGAACTTGGTTTGGAACTTTGTTTGGATCGGCATCGCCATCGCGAGTCTGGCCGGACGGGCGCCGGACCGGCGTTCCGCTCGGAATCAGCGACGAAGCTCGCCCGTGATAGCCAATCGGAATGTATTTGTAATTCGGCAGCAGCGGATTGTCCGGCCGGAACAGCTTCCCGACATTGGTGGCATGGAAAATCGATGCGTAGAAATCGGTGTAGTCGCCGACCGCTGCGGGCAGCAGCATGTCAACATCAGACTGCGCGACAAGATGGCGCGAAGCCGCCTGCCGGTCAGAGGCAGGCGCGTCCTGGCCCAATATCGCGTGCAGACGCCGGCGCAAAGCGCGCCGAGGAGCGGCTCCGAGCGTCATGAGTGAATTCAGCGAAACTGGACTTATCGAATCGGATGCGCAAGCCTTCGCCGCGAGCAGAACACTCTCCTCAGCAAACAAGCCGTCGCTTCGCATTCCAGCGACATCAAGAATGCGGTCTCCGATCGCAATTCCCACTCTCGCCTCGGCGCCTGCATCGCCTCTCCGAAAGACTCCGAAAGGCAAATTCTGAATGGGGAAATCCGAGCCCGCAACGTTGGCGGATTCTACCCAGCTTTGCACTTTGGAATCGTGGGTCTCGTCGAGGATGGGTTTCATAGCAGGCGAAGAGATTTTAGGTCGTCGATGGGCTCGGTAAATGAACAGGACCCAAACGAAACCGCGAAACCCTGGCGGGCTGCGGCGATTTCATGCCGGCCGAGCCGATACTGGCGCCAGGAGACTCCATCCAAATCAAAACGGAATGCCTCCGCCGATTGCTCCGCAAGCAATTGAACGGCAACTGCAGTTTCCATTCCAACCCGCAAAAACGCAGCTGTCAGAAAAACATTTACAAAACCGTGCATGACTCCCGATGGGCTGTCGGGCTGATAAGTAAACCGGTGCACCGAGCGTAGCGGGTGGTGCAGTCCCGCAGTCGCCTTGAAAGGTACGTTCGCAGCCGCACACAGGCGAATGAATTCGATCACGCTCTCGGGAGCAGGAAACTTGTCGGGCGTCTCCCCGCCCGTCCGGATCTTGGCTCTGCGCCCGCACCCGGCCACCGCTGCAATGCAATCGACGCAACTGGACATTGGAAATTCGAAATAAGTCTCGAATTCCGCGGGGATGATTCCGGACAGCCGCTTGACCTCTTCGGGACCAGCGACCTTCACCTCAACCGACTCGACAACAGCCCTTCTGCCGGAACTGAAATTCGCCATTCGAGCATTGAATACGCGAATGCGAGCAACATCCGCAGCGACATCAGAACCCGAAAGAACGGACAGACGCCACTTCGTCAAGCCCGTGCTATGTGTTGGAGTGGATAATCCGGCAAACGCTTCCTCGAACTCCGCGAGCCGCGCAACCGGAACGATAAAACGCCCTAGAATCCAGCTCCACTCCGACCGCAAGTATGCGTCGTAGTTAGCCGCGGACATCGCCAGGGCCAACGACGCAGGCGGAAACAATCCCGCATAGTCGATCAGATCGCGCAGCAACACGCCGGCTGAATCCACCGCGTCGGGATTTCGTACCGTCTGGGTAGTTTGCAAATTCACCGCCGCATCCCGAAGCAAAGGTCACGTAGCGACAGCCCCGCCGGACAGCCGGGGGCGGCTGTCGCTACGTCTTGAACTTCTTCCCCAATCCCTGCCAAACTTCGAAGTACTGATGATCAAGCTGCGAAGTCTCCAGCGCAAACTTGGTAGGCTGGCACACGAAGCGCGTCTCGAACATGAATGCCATGGTGTCGCTTATGTAAACCGGTTTCAGCTCGGCCTTGCTCGCCTTTTCAAAAGTTTCGGTGTCCGGCCCGTGACCAGCCATGCAATTATGCAGGCTGGAGCCGCCCGGCACGAAGCCTTCCGCCTTGGCGTCATATTCTCCGTGGATCAACCCCATGAACTCATTCATAAAATTGCGATGAAACCATGGCGGACGAAAGGTATGCTCGGACACCATCCATCGCGGCGGAAAGATCGCGAAATCAACATTCGCGGTTCCCGGAACTTCCGATGGCGAAGTCAGCACCGTATAAATCGACGGGTCGGGATGGTCGAAGCTCACCGTATTAATGCAATTGAAGTTCGCCAGATCGTATTTGTAAGGCACGTAGTTTCCGTGCCAGGCGACGACGTTCAGCGGCGAATGATCGATCGCCGCCGCCCAGAGTCTTCCCTGGAACTTGGTCACAATCCGGTAATCGCCTTCTCGATCTTCGAACGCCGCGACCGGAGTCAGAAAGTCGCGCGGATTCGCCAGCCCGTTCGCGCCAATCGGCCCCAGGTCCGGCAGACGCAGCAGAGCGCCGTAGTTCTCGCAGATGTAACCGCGCGCTTCCTTCTCTAGAAGTTCGACGCGAAAACGAATTCCCCGTTGAATCACTGCAATCTCGCCGGGACCAGCTTCGAGAATACCCATCTCCGTGCGCAGCAGCAGGCGTCCCTTTTGCGGCACGATCAACATCTCTCCGTCGGCGTTGTAAAAAAAACGATCCGTCATCGAGGCATTGGCGACATAGATGTGAATTCCAACGCCTGAATGGGTATGGGTATTTCCATTGCCTGCCATGGTGATCAGGCCGTCAATGAAGTCGGTGCGTTGCGAAGAAGCCGGAATCGGAATTGGCCCCCAGCGCAACTGATTCGGCGGTGTCGGCACCTCGTCGAACGGCGCGCTGCGCAGCCTTCCCGGGCTGATCAGTTCGAATGGCTTGTGCGCCACCGACGGACGCATCCGGTAAAGCCACGTCCGGCGATTGACGCCGCGCGGCGCTGTGAATGCCGTGCCGCTCAGTTGCTCGGTATACAATCCATGCGCAACTTTCTGAGGAGAATTCTGCCCGCGCGGCAGTACGCCCTCCACCGCCTCGCTAGCGAACTCGTTGCCGAATCCCGACTGATAACGTAACGACGCCGTCGCTGGCGTCTTCTCTTTTACACTCGTAGGTCTCGCGTCAGCCATCGCCTACAGATTCCCTCGTCGCGCCTGCTCCATTTCGATCGATTCAAACAGCGCTTTGAAATTCCCTTTGCCAAATCCGCGGCTGCCCTTGCGCTGGATGACTTCGAAGAACACTGTCGGCCGATCTTCCACCGGCTTCGAGAAAATCTGCAAGAGGTAGCCTTCCTCGTCGCGGTCCACAAGTATACCGAGCGAGCGCAACTCTGCCAGAGGTTCCTCCACCGGCCCGACCCGCGACGGCAGCGCCTCATAATACGCGTCGGGAACGCGAAGAAAATCGAGCCCGTTGCGCTGCAGTTTGCCTACCGCGTAGATAACATCTTTGCACTGCAGCGCGATGTGCTGCGCGCCTGCTCCTCCGTAAGCCTCGATGTATTCCTGAATCTGGCTCTTGTTGCGCGCCGGGGCAGGTTCGTTGATCGGAAATTTCACCGAATGCGAATCGTCCGACATCACGATGCTCATCAACGCACTGTACTCGGTCGAAATATCCTTATCGTCGAAAGTGATGTAACGATGAAAGCCGAAGACGCGAGTGTAGTAATCCGCCCAGTACTGCATTTTGCCGAGTTCCACATTCCCCACGATGTGGTCAATGCGCAGAATGCCGCAGTCGTCCCCCGCCAACGGCGCCGCCATGAACCCCGGCAGAAACGGCCCTTTGTAATCCTTATATGAGATCAGCGAGTGGATGGTGTCGCCATAGGTGTGGACGGCGGCACGGCGAATCGCGCCGTGTTCATCTTTCATCTCATGCGGTTCCTCGGCCGGCTGAGCCCCTCGACGGACTGCCTCGGCGAACGCCTGGTCCGCGTCCTCCACTTCCAAGGCTATATCCCGCACACCATCGCCATGCTTTCGGATGTGATCCGCGGCCAAATCGTCCGGCGTCAAAGGCGTAGTCAGAATGAAGTTCGCCTTGCCCTGACTCAGCGCATAAGAAGTTCGCTGCCGCTGGCCTGTTTCCAGTCCGCTGTAAGCAACCTGCGAAAAGCCGAATCCCTTGCGATAGAAGTAAGCCGCCTGCCGGGCGTTGCCTACCCAGAATTCGATGTGGTGAATGCGTTTAAGCTTGAGTGGATTCTCCATCCGCTTGCTCCCGAAGACCATCTTCGCATATTTTGCTCAGAGTGAGAGGCATCTCTATTAGCGTAAAATAATCGGAAAATGATCGGACTTCCCTGCTCTTTTCCTTTTTCTCCGCGATACTCAGTGCACTTCAACCGACACCAATTCTCCTTCATTCTTCCCCGCCGCCCTATAGTTCACCGACACGAGACGATTTGTCCACTCACAGGAAAACTTGTCCTCCCCAATCACCTGCAACGATTTGTAATCCGACGTATGGAGCTTGTAAGTCGTCATGCCGCTCAGGATCGTAACCGTCGCCTCGGGAGACTTTGAGCAGTCACTACTTACGATCTTGCCTTTCAGAAAGTGCACCGGCCCGGTCGGCCGGGGCTTGACGGGCACCGGTTTCGGCGCCGCATCATCCTCGTCATCCTGATCCTGCGCTGCACTCGCGGCCGCCGCAGGCAAGCCCGCCCTTTTCGCAGGAATGCTCGCCGTGCTTTCCCCCGATCGCTCCGGGCGTACTCCATACTTCTGTAGCGTCTCTAAATCATCCAATTGCTGCTTTGCCGCCGACGCTGCCGCTCGATCCGGCCCGGCCTTCAGCCGCGTAAACACTTCCCGCGCCAGATCCCACTTCTTCCCCGCAACATAAATCTGTCCTAGGTTGAACTGATACTCGACATTTCGCGGCGCCAAAGCGATCGCCTGCCGCTGTGCCTCCAGCGCCGAGTTGATTCCGCCGCCCTCCACTCGCGCCATGCCCAGCATGTTATAAGCGTCGGCCAACTCGGGATACCAATCCGCGACCGCTCGCAGATCCTGCATCATGTTTGCCAGCCCCTGCATCTCTTGCCGCGTCGCCTGCGCCTTCTGGTACTTCAGCGCCGCACGGTAATACCAAATCCATGGGTCCTGCGGATTCAACTCCGTCGCCTTCTCCAGTTCGTCGGCGGCCGCATCGAACTTCTTCTGCCGCAAATCGTCCCCGGCAAGCCCGCGATGCGCCGCCTCATTATCTTTTGGATCCGCCGTCAATTGCTGCAAATCGCGGAGCGCCTGATCGCGACGCTCCGGAACGCGCGTCATCACGTCTCCGATCACCGCTCTCGCATCCTCATCCTTAACCGACGTTACCGTCATCCCGATTTCGTCCGTGTCAAACGGAAGAGCGAAATGATCTGGTTGTTGAGTGTTCACCGGATCCACAATCGGTTTCTTCACCTGATCAAGCGCAATGCCTAACCCGCTTAGCGATTTGAAATAGGTCTTCACAGCTTCTTCCATCTGCGCCGGCGACATATCAAAAGCCTGCACCATCGCCTTCTCCACCGGCACTTTCTGATTCAGCACCAGATCGAAGTAAGTCCCAGCCTCCGGCATTTTGTTCTTATTCACCAGATAGTGGACGACCATCCACGACTGCGCGTAGTACAGCGTGTTGTGCGTCCCCTCGCGCGTCCCCGAACCGTCGTGCTTCATCGAGAACAGGTCCACCATCGACAGCCATACGGGCGAACTTATCAACTGCGTCAATGATTGTGGCGTATTCGGGTCGCGGCGGATTTCTTCGAAGACGTCCTCGTGCCACTCGGGCGCCAGCTCCGGATCGCCTCCAATCTCCACTTGCTTGCCAATCTGTATCGACCCAAAATATTCCGCCAGCCCTTCGTCGAACCAGCCCTGCGCCGGAGGATAGTTGTAATTCACAAGATAATGCGCCAGCGGATGCGCCACCGCTCTCCACGGATCAGTTTCAAAAAGATTCAGGACGATATAAACCCGATCCCGCCCGGGCACATAAAACCCGCCCGCCATGCTCTGTTTTGCCGGAGCAACCATACCATACTGCTTGTCGCTCTTAAGCGCGATGACGGTGATAGGCGTCGGCATTTTCAACTTGTCTTTCAGAAGCAGTTGCCCAAAAACCGCCCGCATCTGCTCCATCCGCAACGCAACTTCCCGCCCGCGTTTGTCGCCCGCATCCGTAATCACGGAAAAATGCGCGGTATGCACTTCGATCCACTTCGGCTCATCTTTAGCCTTGGAAAATGAAAGATTGGGCGCAAGCAGCATCGCCAGCAGCGCGGCAACTCCGATCGCGAATTTCGTAATCTCAGGGTGCTGGCGGTTTCTCATGAAGGGCCCGGAGGGTCAAGCAAATGCTAGCACGCCAGCCAATGAGCACGTGACAACCACGACCGCCAAGAAGCGCAATACAGAAAACAGCGCAACCGAAGATCTTTTTGCGCATCCAAAATCTTTACTACATCCATCTCGACGAGGTTCGACTTGAAGACATTCCGCCTTATTATCGCCGTGTGTTCTTTAACATTCTCTTTCGCACTCACCGCTGCCTCCGCCCCGACCCAGCCCACTGATGCTGGCGCGACCCTGACCGCGAACCCCGTGTTCCAAAAGAACTGCGCCAAGTGTCACGGCAAAACCGCCGAGGGCCGCCACTTCGCCGGACCATCGCTCGTCTCCGAAAAAACCGCCGCCACCTCCCTGGACGACCTGCGCAAGATCATTGGCAACGGTAAAGGTCGCATGCCGAAATTCGCAAGCAAGCTAACGCCAGAAGAAATCGACACTCTGGTCCAACAGATCAGAGTCCAGCAGATTCAAGCTCAGCAAATCAAGGCCCCGAACAAGAAATAAATAGCTAATGGAGAGACGGACGCCCTCGCCCGTCGCCTTTCATCTTGGCCCCAGCCCCGCGAGCACGTTACACTCTCGTCCGTGCCCTCCGCCCCTTCTTCCCGTCTCGCCTGGATCGACTGGATGCGCGGCCTGGCCTGCCTCCTCATGTTCCAGACGCACTGCTACGACGCGTGGCTGGGTGGCGATGCCCGCAACACTCGCTTCTTCAAAGGATCGCAACTCCTCGGCACGCTGCCCGCCCCACTCTTTCTTTTTCTAGCCGGAGTATCCTTCGCCCTGGTCACCGACAAACTCATTCGCAAGAACCTGAGCCCCGCGGAAATCACCCGCACCATGCTCCGCCGCGGCGCCGAAATCTTCGCCTTCGGTCTCCTCTTCCGCTTGCAAGAATTTCTCATCGCCTGGGGATGGGCCCCGTGGTCCGACTTACTCCGCGTTGACGTCTTGAACATCATCGGCCTTTCCATGATTCTGATGGCGTTACTCTGCGGCATCATCCTGACCATCTGCACAAAAACCCGCGATGCGAATCAGCATGTTCATTCAGGCGGTTCGTATCAACATAAGCCGCCAGGCATACCGCATGACGCTAAAAAGGATTCCAGCCTCAGCCGCTGCGGTCCCGCATTAGCAGCCGCCGCCATCGCCGCCGCGTCTCTAATCGCTTTACTAACTCCGCCCCTCTACACCACCTGGCGTCCAACGTGGCTGCCCTGGCCCCTTGAGTCCTACATCGACGGATGCCACAACCTCGGCGCCCCCCAACCCTGGCTCTTCCCCATCTTCCCCTGGGCCGCCTTCGCCTTCGCCGGTCTGGCCGCTGGTTTCACTCTCTTCAACGGCCTTCTCTTCAGAGACCGTCGCATCAAAGGTCAAGTCCGCGAACATACCGCCGAAACGCTAGCAGTCTTTGCCGGCGTCGGAGCGATCGCAATCCTCGCAGCTTTCCAACTTGACCATTCTTCCTTTTACCTTTACTCCACCTATGACTATTGGCATACCAGCCCTAACTTCCTAATGACGCGCATAGGTCTTCTGTTAGTCATCACATTCCTGAGTTATGCCTGGTGCCGCTGGGGTCTCGCAACCCGCGGCTTCAGCCCGCTAATACAACTAGGCCAGACGTCTCTCCTCGTCTACTGGGTCCACATAGAATTCGTTTACGGACGCTACTCCCTGCTTCCCAAACGATCCGAAACCATCCTCACTGCCTCACGAGGATTGTTGGAAATTTTCATATTCATGCTAATCCTCTCCCTTGTCCGCACCAAAATTGACTGGAAAAGAATCAAAGGGACGAAACTCGCCGCTTCATTTCGCAGCCGCAAGACCGTGTCCGAAGGGTCCACAATGGGATCGTGACATAGACTCGTGACGACCTACGTCGCTCGTGAATATGGCCCGGCCTTAAACGCCGATGCCCGAGCCCAAGAAGCTATAGAGCAGGATGGCGAGCACGATCAGTGTGAAGGCTACGTACAGGCGATCGCGTTCGATAGCAAATCCGACGACGGAGAAAGCTACACGCGCGATTGGTGTGGCGATGAGGAGCAGCAATCCGAGTTGGATTAAGCCACGGCCTCTACCGTGGATGACACTTTGGATGACTCCGGGGATGCTGCGGTATTCGGACGGCTCGCCCTGAAAGACGCGATAATCGGTGGGTTCGTGCGCGTGCCGGGCGAGGTAGATACACCCTCCAGAGAGAACAACCGCCGCGGAGAGTAGAACTCCGGCACGGAGCAGGTTCCCAAGGATGATTTCGATGCGGCGATCTCTCCACGGTTGGGGTTGGAAGGGCCGTGGTCGGCGCGCGGGCGCCTGCGCGGCGGGCATCAAATTTTCCCCCAGAATCCGTTGTAGAGCATTTGCAGGCCTAGAACCAGAATCACCAAGCTGAAAACGAGGCGGAGCGATTTGGTTTCGGCTTTGATCAGAATGCGGCTGCCGAGCAAGGAGCCGGCCAGCACTCCTAACATGACGGGCATGGAGAGGCCGGGATCGACATATCCGCGGCTGAGGTAGACACCGGCGCTGGCGGCGGCGGTCACTCCGATCATGAAGTTACTGGTGGTCGTGGAAACTTTGAAGGGGATCTGCATGGCCTGATCCATGGCCAGCACTTTGACGGCGCCGGAACCAATGCCGAGCAATCCAGAGAGCGCGCCGGCGCCGAACATGAGGCTGAAGCCGGTGGGAACATGCTGGACCTTGTAACTGCGCGGGCCGTCAAGGTCGGGGAAACTACCATTCATCCGCAGACGGGTGGCGAGCGGATCGGGTGGCAGGCTGCGCTGGGCCTGGGTGCGCGGCTTGCGTGACAGATAAGCCGAATAGACTAAGACCGCGCCGAAGATGATTGCCAAGGCGCTGGTTGGGATGCGGGTGGCGAGGAAGGCTCCAAGCAGCGCGCCAAAGGTAGTGGCGATTTCCAAAAACATGCCGATACGAATGTTGGAGAACCCTTCTTTCACATACGAGGCGGCGGCTCCGGAGGAAGTCGCGATTACGGAGACGAGCGAGGCACCGATGGCGTAGCGGATATCCACGTGGAAGAAGATGGTGAGCAGGGGCACGAGGACAACCCCACCACCGAGGCCGGTGAGCGATCCGAGAAGTCCGGCGACGAAGGATACGACCGCGACGACGACGGTGAATTCCAGGACGGTCATTTGAATTTCTCTTAGGTTAACATTTCTTTTCCTAAGAGCCGGTAGCTCAAGGACGGTTCACCTGGATTGGGAAGGATTCCTATGACAACGAAGCAGACTATGCTGGCGACGAGCATCATTTTCCGGAAGGAGAAATAAAAAGGGAGCCCGAAGGCACCCGTGTCCGGGTGAACATGCGCCTGCTGCAAAACCGCAGCCAAGGCCCCTTCTATGCGGACAAAGAGTGTCCGCGTCGCTCGCTATTGATTTACCCAGACGGTGGGAGATTTTTTCAACTGGGCGTGCTGTTGCCTGAGTTCGCGGGCGGCGGCGCCGAGAGAAACACTCTCTGGCTGCGGGAAGTCCGAGGCCGGCCGTTCTCCATGGGCGGAGGAGTAACTCGTGGCGGCGAGGACATTCTGTTCCTGAGACATGGGCGCATAAGCTGCATGAGCCGGATGACTCGCAAATTGATAGATCTGCGGTTCGTTGCTGATATAGGACGTGCCACCGAGGTACTGGGCAAATGCCGCGCTGGTGGAAAGCAGGCAGAGCACAAACAGGGCCGGTTTCATTCGCAAGGTCTCCAAGTGCTATCGAGGAAGCGAGGGATCATCCGCGAACCAAGCGGCGGATGTTGGCTCCTCCAGGCTGTATACCAGCAAGCCCGGTACCACTCTTTGGCCATGGAAAATGGCGGCTTGCGGGGGTTGGCGCGGGGTAGGGCAATTGTTTGCACATTGTGGAGAGGGCATGGGATACACGGGCGAGACCAACAAAAGCGTTCCCAGGCACTGATTCTCCAGCTTCTCCAGCGGTCGGTTGCACCACCGCGCTACTGCTGAGGTAACCCCGCCAGGCACGGTTTTTCTATTACAATCTGTGCACCTTCATTGACAACGATATTTTTGAGGTGCCCTGTTGATTCGCAGAATTGCCCTGCTCGCCGCCGTTCTGTTCCCGATTGCCGCAGTGTCGGCGCCGGAAGTCTCGGCGCAACAAAAGCCACCCAAACCGCGCGCCGAAAAGCATTTCGGCTCGCACCTTCCCCCGACTGCTATCGCCGCTATGCAGAGCATTCGTCCCGACAATATCGAGACCCATGTTCGCTTCCTCTCCCACGATCTTCTCGAAGGACGCGGCACCGGCCAGCGTGGAGGCGACGTTGCCGCTGAATACATCGCGGCGCAGTTTGCACTTTACGGACTGAAACCTGCAGGCGAGAACGGCACCTACCTGCAAAAAGTTCCCATGGTCGGCATCACGCCCGGCCTCGGAACGCGCTTCAAGCTCATCCCGGCTAATGGGCCGGCGTCCGACCTCAAGGCGCTCGACGACTACGTAGCCTACGATCAGACCCAGCAGCCCGAATCGAATATCGACGCCGAGATCGTCTACGTCGGCTACGGCATCGAAGCCCCCGAATATAACTGGGACGATTACAAAGGTGTGGACGTCAAAGGCAAAGTCCTGCTCATGCTGGTCAACGAGCCGCCCTCGGACGATCCAAAATTCTTCACCGGCAAGGCTCTCACTTACTACGGCCGTTGGGTCTACAAATACGAAGAAGCCGCGCGTAAAGGAGCCGTGGGCGCCATTCTCATCCACAAGACCGAGATGGCCAGTTATGGCTGGGAGGTCGTGCGCAATTCGAACTCTGGCGAGAAGTCCTTTCTCAAGCTCGACGCCACTCCCCGCCTGAAATCGGCCGCCTGGATCCAGTTAGGCGTTGCACGCAATCTCTTCGCGTCCGCACATCTCGATCTTGACAAGATGATGACCGACGCGACCTCGCGCGATTTCAAACCGGTGCCGCTCCACGTCCGCCTCTCCGCTCACATGACCAGCAAGATTCGTCCTTTCGAATCGAATAACGTGATCGCCGTGCTTCCCGGAGCCAACGCGGTTCTGAAAAATGAAGGCGTGATGTTTACCGCACACTATGACCATCTCGGCATCCGGCCCGACATGCCCGGCGACAACATCTACAACGGCGCCATGGACAACGCAACCGGTTGCGGCATCTTGATGGAAATCGCTCGTGCCTACGCAGGCGCCGCGCAGAAGCCGCGCCGCTCGATCTTCTTCGTCTCGGTCACCGCCGAAGAACAAGGCTTGCTGGGCTCCGAATACCTGGGCCAGCATCCTCCGATCCCGGCGGGCAAGATTTCTCTCGATCTCAACTATGACGACGTGAGACCGCTCGGCGCACCCGAAGAAGTCCAGGTTTCCGGAGCCGAGCGAACCACGTTTTATCCCGTGGTTCAGGCGACCGCTCAGGATTTCCGCTTCAAGATTCGCCCCGACGCGCGCCCCGAAGCCGGACATTATTACCGCTCCGATCACTTCAGCCTCGCACGGGTCGGCATTCCAGCGTTTTCCATCAATGAGGGGATGAAATTCAAGGGCCACGATGAAGCCTGGGGTCTCGAGCAGGACGCCGACTACACCGCCCATCACTATCACCAGCCGAGCGACGAGTATCATCCCGGCATGGACTACACCTCCGACGCCGCCATGGCCCGCTTCGGGTTCGCGCTCGGCTGGGAGGCGGCCAATCAGGCGCGTCCCGTCGACTGGAGGAAAGGCGATGAATTCGAAAGAGCGCGCCGCGCCAGCCAATAGCCTTTAGCTTTAGGAGCTTGGCCTCTACCGCAGGCGTTGCCGCGACGCCTCTCCGCTTACTAGCGTAACTTTCGACCCGTCACGGCGCCGTGCTAGCCTGCTTATTAGTGCAGTTTCAGCAATTTGCAAGCAGCGTAAGTACCAGCAGCGCAAGTATAAGACACGACAGACGAACCGTCCGCTCCAATGCCTAAGCTCCCCATTTTTCGGTTGCGCAATTCTGAACCGCCCACCCGGCCCGATCTTCAATACTACGGGCTCACGCTCGCGTTCACCGATTTGAAATTGGGCGTTGACAATCTCCGCTACGACGTTTTTCTCAGCTCCCGCGTTACCGCGGATTTAAGCTTTCATCTGGCGCGTTACATTTGCCACTTCGGTGAGGTGGAATCGCTCTTCCAGATGGACATTCCCCCCGCGATCCAAACCAAATTCATAAGCGCCGCGGGCGCCACCAAATTGCGCAAGCCCGGTCCCGCCGACCTGAAAACTCTGCTGGTCTCGATTCATCTCGCCATTCTGAATCGCGCCAAGGCAGAAGGCAATCCATCGGTCGATGTGCTCGGCCGCTTGGCCGTGCTCAAGTTCATTCGCACCGAACTGCAAGCGCAGTTTGCCAGGATTCTCGAACAGTGCCGCATGAAGTCGAAGTCGCTCGAGGGCGTGCGGCAAACGAAAATGATGCAGACGCAGGCGCTCGTTTCCTCTTTCCAGGTGCGCAAGAAGATCATTATCCGCCGCGCCGGGCAGGAGATGTTTCGCCTGCTTCGCGAAATTGAAAAAGAAACGCTGGGCCGCACTCGCCGCTCGCTGCTCGGCGAATTGCCTGCCGATTGCTATCGTCTGTTCCTCAATCCGCTGATTCTTACCGAAGATGGACGCGACGATTATCTCTGCGCCGAGCTCTATTATATGTTCGGCAACTTCGACAAAGATCCCGACCGCTTCCCCAATCTCCGCCAGTTCGCGCTAAATTTTATGCGCGAACTCGGATACGGGGAAGGCATTGACGACGAGCATCTGGAGCAGGCGCTCAATGTTCCGGAAAACGCGGCTATGCTGGTCGGCGCCGGCAACGGCGAAGACTTGACGCCGGAAGATCGCAATCGAAAAGACCGCCTCGACATTTGGACCCGTTTACTGCAGCGCGAAGGCGTTCTGTCGCACGTGGTTGCTTCCTATGAAGCCGTTCCGCTGCTCGCCGAATATGCGCCGCGGGTGAATCCCCAGCAACTCAAGAACGCGCTGATTTTCCGCGAAGAAGCAGAGCGCGTCGAAAAAATAATTGCCGAAGGCCGGCTCCATTCCGACCGGCTCTTCGCCGCCATCGGACGCGTCGCCTCCTGCCGTGGCTCGGAGCGCAGCCGCTTTGCCGCGCGCCTTCTGCACGACCTGTGTTGCTATCACCGCGACCTGCGCGGACTGGAAGCCCTCACCGCCGGTTTCGACAGCATCAACCTGGTCAGCGACGACAAAGTCCGCCAGCTCTCCTCGCTCAATAGCATGCTCTATGAGTTTCTCCCTCCAGAGGATCAGAAACCCGCCGAGGACCGTGTCCTTCACCACGTCATCCTGAAGGCTGACGTGCGCGACTCTTCGCGCCTCACCCGCTCGCTGATGGAAAAAGGCATGAACGCTGCTTCGTACTTCAGCCTTAATTTCTACGGTCCGGTAAACAAGTTGCTCGCGAAATACGGCGCCACCAAAGTCTTCCTCGAAGGCGATGCCATCATCGTCGCGCTGCTCGAGCGCGAAGGCGAGGCCATGCTCAGCGTCGGCCGCACCTGTGTCCTGGCGTGGGAGATTGTGAATCTGCTGCGCGAGTACAACGAACTCCTGGAACGCTCCGGTCTGCCCCCGATGGAGGTCGGCCTCGGCATCGCCTACCAGGATTCGCCTCCGCTCTACCTCATGGATGGCGAGCACCGTATCATGATTTCCGACGCCATCAACGACAGCGACCGTCTTTCTTCCTGCAGCAAGCAGGTCCGCAAGAAAATCGCACCCGATGCGGGAGTCTTCCAGGTGTATTCGGTTCAGATCGGAGGCGGAGGCAATAAGGGAGTTAATAAGGGAAGTAATAAGAATGACACCGCCAGCCCCGAAGCCGGAGCTGGAGCCGAAGAAATGCGTCTTAACTACAACGTCGGTGGGATCTGTCTAAGTGAAGCGGCCTTCTTCAAACTGCAGCAGGAAATTTCGCTTTCTTCGTGCGCGAATTCCGGGGAACCCGGCTTTGCTGGATTGTTTAGTGGCCCTTGGATCGACGAGCGGCGCGAGTTCTTCGTTGGCATCGTTCCCATCGCTAATGGAGTATTTCGCAAGATTGCTATCCGCAAGAACCGCATCGCCCAAGTCGATGTTCGCGATCTCTCAATCTTGCACTGGACCGACCGCTGGTACTACGAAGTCTGCGCAAATCCCGCAGTATACGACGCCCTGCCCGGAGCAAAATCCGCGTCCGCTCAAAGTTAGTAACGGAGCGACGGGCGTCTCGCCCGTCAGGGACGCCCGGCACTCCACCAGTAAACATCACTACCCGTTCAGAAGCTCCGCCGAACTCGGAACGGAATCACGACCACCGCTTCGAGTGCCACCGGTTTCCCGGCTCTGACTGCCGGCACGAATTTCCAGCGAGCCAGGGCTTTCGCTGCAAAAGAATCCAGACGTTCGTCCGGGCTGTTGAGGACGCGAATGTCGCCCACCTTCCCATCGGAGTGAATGATTGCATAGAGCGTGACCATGCCGTGCACATTGGCGCGAATCAATTCCAGCGGATAGCCAGGGTCCGATTTTTCCGTGGCGACCGGCGCCAGCAGTTCCCCTTCTTTCCGTCCCGCATCGAGTTCCGCAAACCGGATCACCCAGCTACCGGTCGAGGAATTCAGATTCGGCATATTCAGCGCCATCTCATAGAAGCGCTTGCCGCCAAATACCTGGCGATCCACGTCGGTGACTTTATCGTCGGGAACCGCAGACGCAGCCCGCGCACCCGAACGCGCGCCCGGCGTAGCACCCGATGACGAAAGGCTAGCCACCTCGCGTGCGCCATCCGCGCCATTGCCACTCGAATTGCCGTTCGGATTTCCGTACGAGTTGTCACCAAACGATGCGCGGCCGTTGCGCTCGACCGGCGACGTCGCGCCGGAGTCCGCCGCACCAACATGCAGGCCAGTCGGTAGAGAGCCATGGAGGTTGTTGCGCGTTTTGGAGCTGCCGTCTCCTTTACCGCCGCCCGCCAAATCCGGCGTCCCCGCAGCTCCCGGCTTCCCCAGCGGAGTCGCGGCGAATGTTCCCCGGCGATTGCCTCCGGGAACAGTGACCGGTCCGGTAGGCGCGACGGGATGAATCCCCAATGCGATCAGCCGTCCGCCCGCACTAGCGCCGCCCGCCGCAGCCACGCTTGGCGGAGGGCCCACCGGTTGTACGCCACCGCCCGGCAGACGTCCTTTGCCGCGAGCCGCCAGCGAATGTTGTTCCGCCAGCGTCAGCTGCGGAGCCGGCGCCACCACTGTACTTGGGCCAATGTTCATGGGCCCGACATGTCCCTTCGTCGATTGCGTTAACTCCGGAGGTGGCTCCACCACCGCAGTCTCCGGCCTCGCCAGGCCGCGCGTCTGATGGGACGTCACTTCCGGAGGCGGCGCAATTACATCCGATTTCATCGCTGCTTGAACCACACGATCCCGCGCAAATTGCACATCGGGCGCCGGCGCTACCACCTGAGTTTCGGGCGCTACGATTCGGCTCAATGAGGTTCGTGTAGCATCCAGCGGCACCGCTGGAACGACGGCGCCCGTGGCAACAATGTTGGGCAAGGGAACGTCGCGGTCGAGCTTGAGATCGGGCGGCACCACGATAGTTTGAGACCGGTTGTCCGCTTCCCGCGGTACGGAAAGGATCGGCTGCTTCGCGTAGGCGGGATCTCCCTTTTGTGTCTTCGGCACTTCGGATGGGCCCGTGTCGAGCAGGGGCAGATATTCTTCCGGCGAATAAGTTACCAGCGATGACCGGTCAAACGCGGCGCGATCCAGAATTTTTTGCTGTCGAATCCAGGAGAGCGAAATCGTCCATATGAGGGCAACTGCCGCCGTGTGCAACAGCGCGGATTGCAGGAAGCGTCCCCACGGCAGCTTTTGCTGGACGAACACATCCCGCCACAGATCGAATTCGCTGTCGCCGGACACTTCCGTCGGCCGAGGTGTAGGGTGCAGTGCTGCCCGAACTCCGCTCCGGAATTCCGGGCTCGCCGGATCGCGTTCCACCAAAAGTCTCAACAGGTCTTTACCCGGGGATTCCATCACGCTCCAAGCTGAGTTCTAGCCAACTCCAATTTCCTACGACAAGCGGTGCCCCCGGAAGGCGGGATCCGAGGCATTTTCGCTGGCTCGCCACGGACAGCTACTCTGTAGCAAGATTATACGGGAAACAGAAACCATCGTTTCAGCGGGCCTCCACTCATTCGTTCCTTTTGCGAATGAGCGCGTAGGACGTCGCAGGGTCCGTGGCTCCCTTGACAACCTCTGTTTCATACTTATGATCTGAGATGATGCCCGGGGGATGCCTGACCACTAATATTTTCTGGAGGAATTTATGAAGAGGATCACCGCGTGTTTCATGGCGGCAGTGCTGCTGGTACCGTCCGCGTTCGCGGCTAAGGACACGAAGGAACAAGAACGCGTGAAGGAGGCAGGCGACGTGCTGAAAGAAATTCTGAACATTCCCGACGACATTCCCCAGGACTTGCTGGACAAGGCCGAGTGCGTGATCATATTGCCCTCTGTGATAAAGGGAGCGATTGGAGTGGGTGGCAGTTACGGCCGTGGCGTGATGGTTTGCCGCAGTGGCGAGCATTACACGGGAAAGTGGGGCGCTCCTGCTATGTATGCGCTGGAGGGACTCAGCATCGGGTTTCAACTGGGCGGCCAAGCCACCGACTTTGTGCTTCTGGTAATGAATACCAAAGGCGCTCGATCGCTGCTTACCAGCAAGGTGAAACTGGGCGCCGATGCCTCCGCCGCCGCCGGTCCAAAGGGACGCACGGCCGAGGGTGCTACGGACATCGTTATGAACGCGGAGATTCTCTCATATTCGCGCAATAAGGGACTGTTCGCGGGAGTCTCGCTGGAAGGCTCGACTCTGCGTTCCGACGGCGGCGCCAACGAGAATCTCTATGGAAGAAAATTGAGCGCCAAGGAAATTATCCGCGAGGGAAAGGTCGGCATTCCGCCCTGCGCGCACGAACTGGTTTCCCGGCTGGACGCGAAGTCGCCAAGGAACAAGTCGGAGCCGAAGTCGCTCCAATAGTATATTTCCCGGAATCGAAATAACGATCGAAATAACTCAGAGCTAAGAACCGAAAGCCCGGCTGGGCACTTTGCCCGCCGCCCGAGGCATGATCGTTATACTTCCTATACAGTTTGCTGAAAGACTCGATCTTGAGTTTGATTTTGGGTGGCGCAGCGCCGGGGCCCCCAGCACGCCCGGTTTTGGCGTGATGGGGTGGAGCGGTTCACCGCTGCGATAAAAGGCTCGTTTTCGGTCCCGGCTTCAGCCGCTGAGGGCGACTGCGGCGCCCGAGTATTTCAGCAAACTCTATGCTACCTACAATTGAAGGTTCCGAGGTCAGCATGCCGATCCGCACAACGCGCTCCTATGCGCTGCAACTTGCATATTTCGTTCTTTTTGTCTGGATGCATGCCGGCGCACAGACAAACCCGAATCGGCAGAAACCGGCCTCGAGTCCCGGAGCCGATTACTCGGGCATGTACAGCTTTTTGCGCGACGGCGAGTTTGTGCAGCTCACCGTCGAAGACCGGGGACGCGTGACCGGCTTTGTTTCGCGTTACGGCGACTCGGAGAGCGATCGCGGCGTTTTTCTGGATCACTTTTTCAAGTCAGGCAAGCTCGATGGCAATCAACTCGCGTTTACCACCGAGACCGTGCATGGCGTATCGTTCGAGTTTCAGGGGACCATCGACCGGGGCGAGGGCAAGAGTCGCGGCGACGAAGCCTATTATGTGCTGAAGGGAACCCTCGTCGAAAACACAACCGACGAGTCGAAGAAATCTTCTTCCCGCTCGCGCGAGGTCGCCCTGAAAAGCTTTCCGCAGGATATGGCGTCCCCTCGGGAGCAAAAGAAGTAGGTATACGAAGGAAAACGCCTGAGACCAAAAGCCGGTACTTGGGGTACTTGACATCCTTTAGCTCGCCGCCGCAAAATATCGCCAACTATAGGAAAAACGCGCACTCCCCAAGAGTTTGAACAGTCGACTAGTTTATGCCGCCTAGCCATCCGTCGCAGTCCCCCCAACAGAAAGTCAGCCCCGAACTATGCAAGCACCCTCGGGTGCAGATCGTCTCCCGCGACGAAGAATCCGAATATGTGGAATGTCAGGAATGTGGAGACGTTTTCGAGTCCAGTGAATTGAAAGACATGGCAATCGAGGAAAAGAAAGAACCGAAAGAAGAGTGAGCTGCGGCTGGCGAAACCAGCGCGTCGCGTTTAAGCCTTCCCCTGTGGCCTTTCCCCCGTGGTCCTCTGTGCCCCCTGTGGTTCAAGCTTTCTCTCTTTTACCGCAGCCCATCTGAGCATCACCCGATTTTAATAATGAGGTTTTCCGAAGCATCCACCCAAAACCTCTTTCCCGCCGGAATCACCGTGGTCGCACTGTATTCCGCGATCACAGCCGGTCCCCTCATCGATCGGCCGGGTACAAGATCCGGCCGCTCAAACACGGGCGTGGTCACGGCTTTGTCGTGAAAGAACACGGGCGCGCGTTCGACCGGCACTACGCGGAGCGACGCCTTTCGCGCCGCTCGCCGCCGCGCAACTTTCAACGGCGGCGTCCGCAAACGAGCCCGCAGACGCACCGTCACCAGTTCAATCTCCCGCCCCGCGTGGTGATACCCGTAACGCCGCTGATGTTCGTCATGGAAGCGAGCGACGACATTCGCCGTGGCGGGCACGTTGAGTTCGTAGCCTTGACCGCGATACCGCAGGTCAAGAGTCCTTTCGTAATGAAGAGCGCCACGCCACCCTTCCGCGCGGAATTCCTTCTGCGCTGTCGCCTCCAGCTTGCGAAATTCTTTCTCCAGTTTTGCGTGCGGCAACCGATCGGCGAATCGCCACAATGATGTTCGCGAATAATCCTTGACCACATCGCTCACCAGGATTCCAAACGCCGAAAGCGCGCCTGGTCGCGCCGGAATCACCACTGTCGGAGTCGCCATCGCCTCCGCCAGTTCGCAAGCATGCAGGCCTCCCGCACCACCGAACCCCACCAGCGCGAACTCACGCGGATCGTATCCCCGCTCGATAGAAACCACGCGCAAAGCCCGCTCCATGTTCGCATTCACCACGCGCACGACGCCCGCACAAAATTGGTCCAAGCTCAAACGCGAGCCCTGTTTCTTCAACCATTCCAATGTAACCCCCCGCGCCCGTTCAACGTCGAGTGTGAACTCGCCGCCCAGAAAACGGTCGGGGCGAATCCGCCCCATCAATAAGTTGGCGTCAGTCACCGTAGGTTCGGTGCCGCGACCATAACAGATCGGTCCCGGGTCAGCGCCCGCCGATTCCGGTCCCACGCGCAACGCCCCACCCGCATCGAAGCGAGCCAGCGAGCCGCCCCCTGCGCCCACCGTGTGAATCTCGAGCATCGGAACTCCCACCGGCAGTCCGGCCACTTCCGACTGGCCGCCGGGTCGAACCTCACCCTGCACCGCCGCCACATCGGTCGAGGTCCCTCCCATATCGAAAGAGAGAATCTTCCGGAACCCGCTGCGCGCGGCCATCGCCGCCGCGCCCACCAATCCGCCCGCCGGGCCCGATAACACCGTGCGCACCGGTTCGCGCGCCGCCGAAGCCAGCGCCGTGATCCCGCCGCTCGATTGCATGACAAAGATTCGCGGGACAAAGATGCGCGCATCGGCCGCGTTAGTCGCGCGCTCCGCCAGTCTTTCCATATAGCTCTGCATAAGTGGCTGCAGATAGGCGTTCACCACGACCGTGCTCGTGCGTTCGTATTCGCGAAACTCAGGCAGAATCCGATGAGACACAGATAGCGGTTTGCCAAGTTCCGCCACAGCCGCAGCCACGGCCGCTTCGTTCTCGGGATTGGCAAACGAGAAGAGCAAAGAAATGGCAATGGCATCTGGATCAGCAAGCCGCACCGCCTCCAGCAGACGCGTCAACTCCCCGTCCGATGGCCGCTCCAAAACCTGCCCCTCGGCATCCATCCTCTCCTTGACGCCGAATCGCAATTCTCGCGAGACGAGCGGCGCAACCCGATCAAAGAAAAAGTCATACAGGCGGGGACGCGCCTGCCGCCCAATTTCGATGACGTCTTCAAATCCCGCAGTAGTAATCAGCGCGATGCGAGCGCCTTTTCGCTGCAGCAGAGCGTTGGTCCCGACCGTCGTGCCATGTAGCAAAGTAAGCGCGGCTCCGGCGCGGTTCTCTCTTGCAGCTTCGCCAGGCCTTCTTGTAGCCTCGCCAATCTTTCTCAGCGCCGTCGCAATCGCGCGCGACGGATCATCCGGAGTCGAGAACACCTTCAGAGTCTTGAGAGCGCCGTCCTCCACCCACACGCAATCGGTAAACGTCCCTCCAGTGTCTATAGCGATCGCCCGTGTGGCGCGGACACTCTTGTCCGCGGCCTTTGACTCTGATGCTGGTTCTAGTCGGTGGGCGGAATGAAAAGCGGAATGCGATGCACGAGCCATGGGTGGCGGAGGATGAACGATGAACATGGAAGACTATCACCGCTCGCGCCCTGAGCAGTAGCGGTGGTGCCTGTGCCCGAATCATAACTGCCGCCCGCCGCCGACTGCCGTATTCTGAATCAATGCACGGGAGAACCTGGAAGGCATGGCTCGCCCCCGGCGGCTTGTTATTGGCGCTCGCGGCGGCGCTCGTCAACAGCTCTCTGTTCCTCCAAGTCGCGCCCTCGCTAAGCTTTTACTACATTGCCGTCTTCGCCGCCGGATTGCTTCTAGCCTGGCGTTTCAATTCCGGCCGCCTTCTGTTCTCCCTGCTGGCGCTGCTAGTCGCGCATCGCGCGGTCGCTTTCTTTTCCAATGGACCGCTTCAAACTGGAAACGCTCTTACCGGACCCGGCCGCACCGCCGTAGCGCTAGCCGCTCTCCTGATCCCGCTCAACTTCATCGTGTTCGCCCAGATGCGCGAACGCGGCCTGACCATCGCCGGAATCGCGCCCCGCTTTGGATTGCTATTCCTGGAATCGGTTGTCTTCGCCGTCTTGTGCCGTCCGGAAAATAGTTTCGAATACGGTTCCGCCAATCCGCTTCGTCCCGCTGCGTTCCCGATCCCGCTCTGGATTCTGTTGGGCTTTGTAACCGCCATCGCCGTGTTCGTCCACCGTTTCTTTCAAACGCGTAAGCCGATTGAGCCCGGATTCGCGTGGTCCGTGGCCGCCGTTTTCCTGTGGCTGCAATACGCACCGGTCGGCAAAATGTCGGACGCCTACGTAGCCACCGCTGCCCTGATCCTGGCCGCGTCGCTGATCGAAACTTCCTACGTGCTCGCCTACCACGACGAACTGACTGGCATTCGCGGGCGCCGCGCCTTCAACGAGTCCCTGCTTTCGCTCGACCAGCAATACGCCATAGCCATAGTCGATATCGACCATTTCAAAAAGTTCAACGACACCTACGGACACGACGTAGGCGACCAGGTCCTCTGCATGGTAGCCAAGCGGTTATCCGATGTCGGCGGCGACGGCCAGGCCTTCCGGTGCGGTGGCGAAGAGTTCGCCATAGTCTTTCGCAACACGTCCGCCAAAGAAGCATTTGAACATCTGGACTCGCTGCGCCAGCGCATCGAGAAATCCACCTTTCAGGTGCGTGGCGCGGATAGAAGAGCCGAGAAAGCCGCAGAGAAAAGTGCCGAGAAGAGCAGCAATCGCCGCGCCGGAACAAGCCAGTCGGATCGCAGAAGGTCCGCAAAAAAGAGAACCGCCGCCGTGACGTCGAGCAAACAGCGCGACCTTTTCCCGCACCTAGCTAGCCAGTTGCCCGATCGTTCATCCGATCATCTTTCCGATCGTCTATCCGATCGTCTATCAGTGACGGTCAGCATCGGCGTGGCCGAGCCAGGTACGCGCAATCGTCAGCCCGAGCAGGTGATCCAGTCCGCCGACCAGGCACTCTATCGCGCCAAGCACAATGGACGGAACTGCGTAGAACTGGCGTCCACAGCCCCGCTTCGGCTAGCCGAACGCAAACGCTCGAAAGCATCGCGGCTCTGAGCCGGTGTTCGCATTACATTTTGGGGGCGCCGGCTCAAGGCATGAAATAAGCCACTCACCTCGTGGGAGGCTTTCTGTCTCGCGGAGCAGATTCACGTTCCGCAGGCGGCTGTGCCGTGTGCTGCGCAGGAGGCCTCGACTGTTCTGCGCGGGGCTGTGCCGCATGCTGCACGGGCGGCCTCGGCTGTTCTGCGCGGGGCTGTGCCGTGTGCTGCGCCGGCGGCCGGGACTCGTGCATAGCCGGCGGTTTTGCTTCCGCCCGAGTCGTGGGCTGAGGTCTCGCTTCCGTCCGAGGCTTGCTCTCTGTCCGTGCCGTGGTCACGCTGCGCGGCTTGGCGGCAGGCGCTGACTCGCGGGCCACGGACTTCGCTTCCGTCCGAGGCGGCTTGCTCTCTGTCCGTGCCGTGGTTACGCTGCGCGGCTTGGCGATAGGCTTTGACTCATGGGTGACTGACTTCGCTTCCGTCCGAGGCTTGGGCTTGCTCTCTGTCCGCGCTGTGGTCATGCTGCGCGCTTTGGCCGCAGGCTTAGACTCGTGGGCGGACTTCGCTGCCGTCCGAGGCTTACTCTCTGTCCGCGCTGTGGTTGCAGTGCGCGCTTTGGCCGTAGGCTTTGACTCGTGGGCGGACTTCGCTGCCGTCCGAGGCTTACTCTCTGTCCGCGCTGTGGTTGCAGTGCGCGCTTTGGCGGTAGGCTTTGACTCGCGGGTGGACTTCGCTGCCGTCCGCACCTTGCTGTCTATCCGTGGTGTGGTTGCAGTGCGCGCATTGGCAGACGACTTCGTCTGAACGCTCCGGTTCGTCCCAACGCTCTTCTTCGGACCAACGTTCGTCGGACCAACGCTCGTCGAGGCGCTGGCGGTCACGCGATTCGAAGCTGATCCCTTCGCCGCGACCACGCCGCGACCCTTGAACACACCAGGCTTCGGAGTCGCCGCAACCGGCGGATGTCCATGGTTGATCGCGGCAAACTGACTTTGGTTCGCGCGCGCTGCGGTCTCATGCTGCCGTTGCGCCGCTACGGGCGGGATGTGGCGCTCCTGGGCGAAGGTTTGTTGCCGCGCAGTGGGCTGTGCCCGAACACCGCCACTTCCTCCGTTGTAGCTAACACGATTCACAGGATCAACGACCGTCCTCTGGTAGACGTTGTGGATGACCGTGACGTTTACGTTGTTTACTCGACTGTTATAGAAGAACTGTCCTCCACTCCAGTAACCGCCTTCGTAGCCGATTCCGATGTAGCCGTAACCGTAGTCGATTCCACCGTAGAAGCCAACGTCTGGACCCCAATATCCGACATTCCAGACATAGAGGCCATCAGACCAACCCCAATATCCGGGCGTCCAGAGGAAGCCGACTTCGGGGGCTAACACCCATGTTCCGGGAACCCAGAAATAGCCTCCATCATCGTCATAGCTCCAATAGCCAGGTGTCCAGATATACCCTTCGCCTGGGCAAATCGGCTGCGCGTAAATCACCAATGGAGGTGGAGCGATCGCGACCGACAGGAAGACTTCAGCCGAAGCGACGGTAGATGTCGCGACAATCGTCATGAGAACTGCGACGACAAGGGCGGCGAGCAGAAGCCAGTTCCAGAGTCCGAAAGAGTGGAGCGAGCGGCGGATCTTAAGAATGTGCATTTGCGTCACCTCGTTAGGACGTCATCGTAAGCACGTCATCGCTTGCGCGAAAGACTTGCGCGAAAAGACTTGCGCGAAAAAGAGAAGACAAAAGCAGCGCAGACATAAATGCTACGCGGAGAGAAGCTCGCGCACGATGCCGTGAATCCTGTAAAGGTGGGGAAAGGTTCGGGTAGGCTTTATTTTGCTTGATGTTTACTCGGAAGGTATTAATCCTGTTTACTGCCACCCCCTCCCCCTTGGTCTCTGGAATCATGGGGTTAGGTGGAAATTCCCAACTTGGTCTTTGAGTTTAAAAGACTTATAGGTAAAATCTTCGGGAATAAGGAGTTAGCTCGATTTTTCGCTTCATTCTATTAAAATTCGTACTTTTGGCCGCTGGCTGGATACCTCTCATTGGCTCAAATATGTTTATCAAACAGTGACTGACAAATGGAGCTTGGCTTCGAGGGCCGTCTTGGTTTGACGGGCACACCTCTGTCCTGGCACCACAGGTCGATCCCATTGTCGCCGATGGGAGATTCGGTATCTGTGATGGCCATCACACTTGTTTGTGATCGAAGGGGGCCGAGTCACCACCCCGAACCCGCGCCGATCTGGCACGCTATTACGATTTCGTACTGACCTACCAGAAGCAAATCGAGAAGCTGCGTTACATACACCGTGACCCGGCGAAGCGACGACTAGGTGTGAGAGCACTGGGAGTGGAGAAGCTTTCACCAAGAGACCGGATTGGTGCGGGTGAAATTTCAGGAGTGGCCAATGGAGATCAAGACTCGTCCGGTCGCGAAGTTTGGTGAGGGGAGGGTTATGAGCCGGGTGCCCCACTCATTCGCGGTTTTTGCGAATGAGTGGGTTCGTCACAAAGTCGGTTCGTCACAATCAGACAGAGACCCAGGTCACAGTCAATCCCGATCTCCCGCGTCTACTCTAATTAGGATGACCAAAGGCCTGCATCGTTATTACGGCAACAACGATCTGCATTTCATCACCTGCAGTTGCTACCACCGCAAGCCGCAACTAGACACGCCCGTACGTCGCGACCTTTTTCTGAGCATCCTGGAAGAAGCCCGCCAGAAGTACCGCTTCGTGGTCCACGGATACGTCATCATGCCCGAGCACTTCCATTTACTAATGACCGAACCGGAACTGGGCGATCCCTCGGTAGTAATGAAAGTCCTAAAAGAAAGGTTCACCAGAAAGCTAAGAACCAAGCGTGGCCCACTGATCGCCGAGGGTGCTCCACTCATTGCGCCTTTTGCAATGAGCGGGAGTCCCCGCCCCGACCCCGCGCCGATCTGGCAGAAGCGCTTTTACGATTTCAACGTAAGGACAGAGGAGAAGCACATCGAGAAGCTGCGTTACATACACCGTAACCCGGTGAAGCGCGGACTGGTAGATTGTCCGGAGCAGTGGGAGTGGAGCAGCTTCCGTTCTTATCTTTACCAAGAGACTGGCCCGGTGCAAGTGAAATTTCAGGAGTGGCCAATGGAGATCAAGGCTCGTCCGGTCGCGAAGTTTGGCGACGGGGACGGTGTGAGCCTCTCCCTTGTTCGCGGAGGCCCACTCATTCGCAAAGAACGCGAATGAGTGGGGGACCCGGCTATTTCTCGTCGTATGCGCGATTGTAGTCGGAACACTGCTGGCGCAGGCTAAACCCAGCAATCGGCTCTCCTGCCTTTGTGGGGGTGAATCCGCCTATGAGCATCTCGCAGAAAGTGACGACATGGGTCGTGTCAGTGAAGATGTCATGGTAAATGATTTTTCCATAACCAAAGAGAAAATCGCGGTTATGGACTTGGGGGAGAATTGCATCCCACTCAACTCCACCCCACCTTCCACTATCCAAGTGGCGAACCACTGGGATTCCATAAGTCTGGGGACTGGTAGCTTGATAAATTACCGTGGGATTGAACTGGATCGTTGTTGCATTCTCAAACGGCAAACGGGCAGTTCCACCTGGAATAAAGGCAACCATGGCGACTCCCTGTACTTTGAGGGCCTGCGTCTTTCCGGAATTTTCTACCGCAAGGTTGCAAATCGCCATTCCAGCGGGGTTTACTGACCGTTGTTCTCCCCTGATAAAAGCGGGAGCCAGCCAAGCACGTTCACCAACTCTAAAATTGTTGATCGTTTCACCAAGGGTCTCTCGGGACAAGTCGGCAGAGTCCCGTGCAGCTTTGGCGGATTTCTGAATCGCAGGGAATTGCTTGATAATCTCTCCGAGTTGACCACGCATCACGCCAAGCTGTCCGTGGTAGATGATGAGAGCGAAAATTCCAACAGTAGCAAGAACTACGCTCACCGCGAGTTGGGCAAATTCCATCCATCTGAACTCTCGCGCAAGCTCTTTGGCGGTTTCGTTCTCGTTCTTGGTACTGACCTTTGGGTCACTCGGAACTTGCGTTGGAGCAGGTGGCGTTGTCGATACTGGCCCTTGGGGAGGAAGCTTCCACTCCCGATCTGTGCGTGGAGCGTTGCTGTCATTTTCATTTGTCATGGTACGAGCCTAGTGCTAGGTTAAACTGAGCGAACTGAGCAAGGGTAGCCCATCGGAGTTCTGCCTGGGCAAGGTCTTTGACCCTCTTTTCATCCCAAACAAGTGTGACGGCCATCACAGACATCCAAGCGCCCGTCGGCGACAATGGGATCGACCTGTGGTGCGAGGGTAGAGGTGTGTCCGTCAACCAGGAACTGTTAGCCGTGCCCTGTAACACAGGATCAAAATCCCACGCGGGCGGCGACCGTGGAGTCCCACCCCTTGCGCAAAAAACGCGCAAGGGATTGCCACCCTGGATTCAAAACAATGCAGTGACCGCAGAGCTGAAGCTCTACGCCACCCAAGATCAACAGACGTAAATCAACAGCACAAATCAACGGCCGCGGGCGAGGGCGCCCGCGCCACACGGGTCACCACTCGAAAAGATGGACGACAAACAGAATCACCGTCGCCCCGAGCGGCACCAGGAGTCCAGCCCCGAGTCTGCCGGTGGAATGCGAGATCACGCCGACCATCCAGGGAATGACGGCAGGACCGACCGCCGCGAGCGAGAACAGGACCGAGCCAATTTTGCGAGCGGCGACTCCGAAGCGCTGCGAAAGACGGGCCACGGTGATCGGATACAACGTTGCAAAACCCAGTCCGGTAATCAGCGCGCCGCCAATCACTCCCGTGAGCGTTGGAGCCCACAGCATCAGGCCGATGCCTGCTGCTCCTGCTCCGTAGCCGGCGCGCAAGACGCTGCGTTCCGAGAAGTGACGCAGAAAAACGGTGCCGAGGGCCCGGCCGACGGTTAGCGCTGTCCAGAAAAATGCGGGCATCAAAGGGGCAATAGAGGCCATTGCACCGCCGCGCGATCCGAGGCGCGAAACGTAGGAGCCGATCCATCCACCTACCGCTGTTTCCGCTCCGGGATATAGAAAAAAGATGGCGGCGAAAATCCAGATCGCCGGACTCTTTGCCAGCTCGCGCCAGGAAGGCGATGATGGCGAAGTTGACGAGGAGGATGACGGCGAAGATCCCGCGGAGATTATGGCGGGAGTTTCTGAGGAAGCTACGGCCGCGGGAAACGGGAGATTGCGCATGGCAAACGCCAGCAGCACAAGGAACAGCGCCACCGATCCGAGAAAAAATGGCAGTAACTTGTGAGCCGCTGTCCACGCCACCATCAGCGAGCAGAACACGGCTCCGACGCCCCAGAAAAAATTCAGCAGGCTCACGGCGCTGGCGCGCGAGCTTCCTTTCGAGCTTCTTTGCGAAGCTGCGTCCGATCCCGAACCGGACTCTGACCCTATTTCTGCAATCAGCAAATTGTCAGACGGAACAACCAATCCCAGGCCCATGCCATACGCGGCGACCGCGGCCATGCCAAGCGCGGACGATCCGAGAAGAAGAGTGGACACTCCGCAAGCCATCAACAGCAGCCCGGAGAGGAATGCGGGACGGTATCCCCAGCGCGTCAGCAGAACTCCCGAGAGTTGGACGCCCGCTAGCGATACCAGGAATTGCACGAGAAACAGATTGCCGGCCTGAGTGTCATTCAGCGTCCAGCGCGCGATCAGGATGGGGAGCATCGGGCCGAGTAGCGTCTGGAGAATGCCAGTAGGCAGGAAGGCAATCTGGCCGGCGAGGATCAGTTTGCGGTTCGACGATGACGATGATGATGAGCGGTTCGATGACGATGGGGAAAGCTCGGCTTGAGGGCTGGTCATGCGCTGGTCGTGCGAAAGAGGATGTCCCCCTGGTATGAGGAACGTTCAGCATAACGCAACGGGCGTGGCTTCGGAGGGACGAGGAAAAAATTCCCGCTTGGTGGGAGTTCAAACTTGTGGGAATTCAAAACGGCAGCGGGCACGAAACCGAAGCACGGCCAGTGGTAAACTAAATTGGGAACTATAATTACAAACTATAATTCCGCAGCGCCGGAGAGGTGGCCGAGAGGCTGAAGGCGGCGGTTTGCTAAACCGTTATAGGGTCTAACAACTCTATCGAGGGTTCGAATCCCTCCCTCTCCGCCATTACCTGTGTTATCTTGACTTTAGCAGCCCCTACTACCTATACTGCTACCAGATTTACCGATTTAGGTAAAAGGGGCACCATGAACAGGGAAGTCAACCTCACCAAGCTAGTCCAAACCAGCAAGGGGCCGCGCTACTGCCCGGTAGTCTGGGCCACGAATGGCCGCATCCGTCCCGATGTGGTCCTGGTCAACGGCAAGCCCGAGCGCCACACTGAGGGCGCTTACTACCTCGAATGGCGCGAGGGCCCAAAGCGGGTGCGCCTATCGGTTGGCAAAGAGGCAGTAGACGCGGAGAATCGCCGCAAGCGCAAGGCAGCCGAACTGAACGCGGTGAACGAAGGCGCGGTCCTTGTGCCCGAGAATGCCGAGCGGTCGGTAGCGGCGTCCGTCGCGGAGTACCTGGAGGAAACCAAGCTTACGAAGAAACCCAAGACGCTGGCGGCCTACCGCACGGCGCTGGCGTACTTCATGGAATCCTGCCACAAACTGAACGTCACGGACATTGACCGCAGGGACTTGCTCAAGTTTTGCGCCTTCCTTCGGGATGAGAAAGACCAAGCCCCGCGCAGTGTCTATAACAAGTTTGAAAACCTCATGTCCTTCCTCAAGGCGCAGGGGGTGCGCGGCCTAGTGGGCAAGAATGATTGGCCCCGCTTCACGGAGGAAGAGCCGGAAATTTATGAGCAGAAAGAACTCGACAAACTCTTCGCGGCCTGCGATGCGGAAGAGCGGATCTGGTATCAGTTTTTCTTGATGACGGGTGAGCGTGAGCAGGAAGTTATGTTCACGTACTGGACGGACGTTAACTTCGCAGCGTCCACCGTGCGCGTGAGCCACAAGCCCGATAGGGGATGGACACCGAAGGCGTACAAAGAGCGGGAAATTCCCATTCCCACGAAGCTGCTGAAGAGCCTGAAGGCGTGGAAGGCGAAATCAGATAAGAACTGTAGCTTGGTTTTCCCTACCTCGGGGTGCCAACCCAAGTTGGATTTCCTCGATTGTCTCAAGGCCGTAGCGGAACGGGCCAAGCTAGACCCGGATAACTTTTGGTTGCACAAATTTCGGGCCACGTTTGCAACCAAATGTCTGTGGGCGGGTGTGGATCTGCGCACGGTGCAACAGTGGTTTGGACACACGGACATGGAAAGCACCATGCGCTATTTAAAGCCCTCGCGGAGTCAGCACACGCGGGATAAGGTAAACGAGATTTTTGCGTGAATGGGCCCATGGACGGCAAGACCGGCTTAACAAATTGGTGATCGGGACTTGGAAGAGGGCATAGCAGCGGCTCCTCACGTAGGACTCGAATCAACAGTCAAACGTAGTTTCAACAGCTTGGCAGGCCCCGGATGACCCCTTTAAACCTCTAAAGCAGTGTTGAGCACGCAAACAGAGCGCATATAGAGCGCAGAAGTTCTCAGTTAGTGCAAACGCCTTCCATGAGAAGGCCGGCCTGTGTCAAGTGGATCTTGATTTGCCCCTTCTTTAAATCCACCTTCCCTCCTAGCGGAGGGTTTTCAGAGCGGCCCGGAGCCGTCAAGGGCACGTTCAGTGCGGCGTAAGACTCCCCATCTCAGCGGGGAATCGTAACGAGTACGGTTCCATCTTGCCCGGTTTTTGTTTGCAACGGAGCACCATTCGGGCCGCGCAAGTGAAGGTCGCTTACCTGCGCGGGCCCTGAGTGGACTGGATGGATTCGCAATTGCCGCAATCGACTCTGTCCAATTAATAAATGATAATCCCAACCGAATGAGCACCGGATTGCGGACCGCCCGGACCCACGAAATTATTGCGTTGGCACTCCGAAGCGCTCCCACCCACGTAACAGTAGTACCCGTTGGGTTGGCCGTTGGGATTTCGCTGTAATGCGATAAGTTTACCTAGAGTTGGTGGCAAGCCGGCGCCGACGCATGCATAACCTGTGGCGCCGCTCGCGGCCGGAAGTCCATTACATGTCTGCGTGCCATCCGTTTTAGCTTCGAGTGTGCACGTAGAAGCGCCCGCGACCGTGTAGGTGATTGTGGTGGCAGTCACATTATTAATGACGTTATATCCATTGCACAGATCGCTCTGCCCGCCCGTACCGCTCGTTAAGCCTGCGACAAGGATTCTCATGCCCGCGGCAAATCCAGTGTACTTATCGGAAACTGCCTGCCCATTTAGCATCACGACGGTGAGAGTGACCTGCGTGCTTCCGTTCGACAATACAGTGCTGGGCGCTTGTTGTACATAGCCGGCGATAAATGCATTGCCAGGGTCACCGACTGAATTACCGATGTGGAATTCGGCGCCCCCACTGGTAGGGCCGGATCCATCCGACCACAGCGTCATGGTGTTGGCATTCACCTCGGAAGAGCCGGTGGTGAGGCTGTACGTGCCTATGGGAAGAGTGCAGGGATAAGACGCACATACGGTATTTTGATCGGCTACCAGAGGCACGGAGGTCTGAGTGATTGTTTGCGGATTGGTCTGCGCCGACAGCAGCGGTCCCGTGTGTGTATAAAGCATTCCTGGCTGGCAGCCGCCGAGCGGCGGGCCGGGACTGAGCAGGCAGTGAAGTCCCGCGTCATAAATGTTGATTAGCGACTTTTGTGAAGTATAGACATTACCGGCGATCCAGGAGGCGCGCGATACCGACACCGGAGCCGTGATCGTGACCGTGCCGAGAAGATGGCGGTTCGGCGAATTGCCCCAGTGGTTCGCCGCAGAATGAATCTGGGTGCCAGTGACGTTGCTGCTGTAGATTTGCCCGTGCGCGCTGCCCGTCGCCGCCAGACCGATGCCGAATAACATTAGAGTCAAAGCAACCTGTCTATTCATATTCCTCACTCGCTAGAAAATCAGTACCATCGGAGGCTTGGGGAGCATTCCTTGCGATATCGTCGGATCGGTCGCCGGAGGCGTAATTGCCGATGGCAGACCCAGTGCAGCTGCCATGCAGAAAGTACAGGACGGGGGCGATCCTGATGGACAGCCAATGGGAATCAATCCAGAATTCAAGCCGGTCCCGCCGGCGCCGCCGAGCCATACCTCGAACAGGTACATATAGCCCAAATTGTCATCGCCCCACAGCGCAGCGCACCTAGTTGTGCAGTCAGTCGCTAGAGCGAAGGCGTATTGGCCGGCCGGGAGAGTGCAAGGAATTGAGCAATTAGCACTCCCTTGCCATGGAATCGTCGTGAGTCCGAGAGTTGGAGCGAAAGTGTTTCCTGTCAGCAAGCCAGTATGCAGCAAGAGTTGCCCAGCGAGTGACGCCGCGCTCGGTCCCTTGATGTAGTAAAGCCCAAGATCATAGTGAGTTGCTGTACTGGTGTCCGCCATTTGCACCGCATAGCTGACCCAATTAGTTACGCATGGCGATTGGATGTCGAAGCCCCAGGCCGTAATGCCTCCGCTGCTGCCGTTCGGACAGTTGTACTGAATGCCGCCCCGCGGCATGCCCGGCGTACACAGAGCAGAGGTCGTCATGCTTACAGTGATGGCCGATTCTGAAAGATAGATATTGTGCTCCGCGCATTGATTGGCAAACATGCGGCCAACCAATACTCCCTGCAAAATGAGGACAACGAGCGCTCGCTTCATAAGACCTCCTAGTAGATGAGGAGTTTCACCGGCTTAATCGGAGCCGAAGGGCCTTGAGTCGTATTCCAGATGGCGGTTGTATTGTTAACCGTGAAATTCATGTTCGCCGGCAATCCTCCAGCGTCATATGATGTCGACGATGCGGTAAATGGGTAGATCAGGCCGCGGTCGGCATCTCCCAGAAGTTGAGCGCAGGTTGCCGGCTTCAGCATATCGGAACAACTTGTGCCGATCGCTGCAGCGTACAGGCCTGCCGGCAAAGTGCACGGGAGGGAGGCGCACACCGTGCGGCCATCCGCAATCCATGGCAGGGCTTCTTGACACGGTTCACTTGGCGAACTATTTGTGCAGACAGAAGGGTTCACAAAACCGGGAGGATAAGTGGTGGAAGAAGTCACGGTACAAGCAATGCCTGTCTTGTACGTGACCGGCGAGTTCGATGCCAACGTGATGGCCGTCGTCCCCGCGAGAGCAGTGATGGTAAAAGTTCCATTGAACGGATTGCAGTTGCTGAGCGTGACCGTCCCGGGTATCGGGAAATCGGCAGGCTGAAACGATCCTTCAGGGCCAGTGATGGTCACCGTCTTCCCGGAACCGCTGGCCTTGAGGCCGGCAGGTTTTGCGGCCACCCGGCTATTCGTAAACCAACTTCCGTAGATCGCTCCAGTATGAACGTAAAGAGCGCCACCGTGGCCGCCAGTCGCGCAATCTCCGCTCACACAGTAGAGCCCTATGTCGTACGTGGTCGGAGCGCTCGACGGGTTCGTATCTATTCTCCACACGTGATAGCTAACGCTGCCCGTGACACACGCAACAGGTATGCGGAAGCCCACTGCGCCGATCCCGCCCGGAGCAGAGTACCCCATGTTTTGGGTCGTGCTGATCGTGGCGATGCCGCTGTCGGCTCCGGTATTCGAGATTTCACATCCGGTCTGGGCCCAACCTAGAGACGCAAGCCATAACAATGCCATCAATGCAATGAGTCTACGCATTTGATTCCCCGCCATAATCCTCTTTCTGAACCAAATCAACCTACTAACCATAACCTGATCTCGCCTAATAAGACCTCTTGCCACCTCGCTGCGTCTCAGCGAAAAGAGTTACATACTTTCTAAACTAGGCGTTAGACCCTTATTCCACCTCTGGACTTTGCACTAAGTTCCTTCTGCTCTGAGTGCTTGGACTATGCGGCGAACAGCAACACTGGGGTAAGGTAGTATTAACGACCTGAGTCACTGATCCGGATCCGGTATTGTAGTTTGCGGCTCCTCCGTAATTCGCTATGATTGCGTTAGACCCCAGCTTCAGGTTCGATATCGAATACGTGGCAACCCCGCCGGTCAGTGTGACAGTAGTCAGTTTCGTCGTGCCATTCATAAACGTGACAGTCCCGGTCGGAGTACCGGCGGCCGAACTGACGATAGCTTTGAATGTAACCGTCTGGCCCAAAGCGGACGGATTTTGGAACGTCTGGAGTATCTCGACCGGCGGGGCTTTGTTTACTACCTCATTCAGTGCGGTCGAGCTGCTGCTATTAAAGGCCGCGTCTCCGTTGTAGATGGCGGTGATGGGATGAGCGCCGGCCGCGAGGGTTGACACCGACAGTCGTGCAATATTCCCCGCCAACGCGACCGTTCCGAGAGCCGTGGCGCCGGACATGAAAGTCACGGTCCCAGTCGGGTTGCCTCCGGACGCGACTGTAGCGGTCAGCGTAATCGTTTGTCCGAATGTGGAAGGATTCAGATTGGATGTCGTCGTAGCACTGCTCGGGTTCTTGTTGACGACTTGCATCATGACCGAAGAAGTACCAGCAAAATTCGCGTCTCCCGCATATGTGACCGCGATGTTATGAGTGCCAGCGATCAACGTGGAAGTGGTCAGGGACGCCACCCCGCCGCTGGGCGCAACCGTGGCCAGTGGCGTACTGCCATCCAGGAAAGTAACCGTCTCCCCTGCGGGCACCGATCCGTAGGACGAACCGAGAGTCGTCGTGAAGGTTATCGATTGCCCGACCAATGATGGATTCACAGAGGATGTTGTGTTGGCAGAGGTGGTAATCTTATTTATGACCTGCGTCAGCACGGGCGAAGTGCTCCCCATGTTATTCGCATCGCCAATATAGTTGGCGGTAATCGACAGACTCCCCGGCGTGCTCGACGGCGTAGTGATGCTAGCCTTTCCGTTCACGAGAGTCGCCGTGCCGAGCGAGGCAGTGCCAGATTGAAAGTTCACGCTGCCACTCAACGTTCCCACGTATTGGCTTGTAACCATCGCCGTATAAGTAAAGCCTTGAGTAACGAATGCCGGATTCAGCGATGAAGCGACCACTGTCGTGGTGGCGGCCTTGTTTATGATCTGAGACACCGGGGCCGAGCTGGCCGCCGTAAAGTTCGAGTCGCCGCTATACGCGCCAGTTATCGAGTGTGTCCCAGTTGCCAGAGTGCCAACCGTGATATTCGCGGAATTGCCAGTAACCGCAGCCGTCCCAATCTGGTTTACGCCATCAAGAAAAGTGACGATGCCAATCGCACTTCCGCTTATCTGTGGGGTCAGTGAAGCTGTAAAAGTTACTCCTTGGTTGTAACTTGAGGGATTGGCGCTGGGGGTTATAGCTAAGGTCACGCTCGCCGGCTTGACTGACTGAGTCAGCGGAGTCGAGGCACTCGCCTGATAGGCGGAATCTCCGCCGTAATTGGCCACAATGGAGTGATTGCCGGCTCCAAGCGACGAAGTGCTCAGCGCACCTTGACCATTGCTCAGCGGCGCTACCCCGAGAACATTTGCTTCATCGGTCAACGTGACTGTGCCCGTTGGCGTGCCTCCGCCCGAGGCGGTTACGGCTACATTAAATGTGACGGTCTGGCCGAAGGGAGAGGGATCGGGCGCCGACGTCAGGGCCGTCGTGCTCATGCCAGGGTTAACGGTTTCCACCAAGGCTGCCGAGGTGCTGGGAAGATAGTTTGAATCTCCGCCGTAGGCCGCCGTAATCGAATGTGTTCCTAGCAGCAAGGACGACGTGTTGAAAGTGGCTTGGCCGCTGGTGATTGCCGCAGTGCCGAGCGCATTCGTGCCGTCGTAGAAGGTAACTCCTCCGCTCATCCCGCCCGCACTGAACGCGGGTGTCACGGTAGCGGTAAATGTGACTGGCTGACTGCCTCCGGCTGGATTGACGGAAGATGTGAAGGAGGTACTCGTGGCGTAGCGCAAATTCGCGGCGATGTTCCGCAGGACTGTAACAGTGCCGCCGCCAGCAATCGCCAAATCAGTCTTACCATCGTGATTAAAGTCGCCAACAGCAATGCCGGGTCCAGCTGTGCCGAGCATTGCCGGAGTTTGAAACGTTCCATCGCCCTTGCCCAGCAGGAGAAAGTTCCCACCTCCTGAGCCGACATCCAACTTACCGTCGCCGTCGAAATCCGCCAGTGCCAGGGATTGAATTTGACCAAGGAATAATTGCGGCGTCGAGGTACTCAGGGCCGCTTGAAACGTTCCGTCTCCGTTGCCAGCCAATACACTGAGCGCTCCGGTAGTGCAACTTCCGTCGTAGCATTCATTCGCCACAACGAGATCCAATTTGCTGTCGCCGTTGACGTCACCGATCGCCACCGAATAGGCGCTCCCGGTTCCCCCGGGACTGTAGCCGACCGCCGCTTGGAATGTTCCATCTCCGTTCCCCAGCAACACCGCCACTGTGGCATTAGTGCAACTGCCGGAGCTAGCACACTGGTTGGCCACTACAACATCCGTATTGCCGTCGCCGTTCACATCGCCGATCGCTAGCGACGAAGCTTGCGGCCCGCCCGACCCGTAGCTGACGGCCGCCTGGAAGGTTCCGTCTCCATTGCCCAGCAACACACTCACTGAGCCGGTCGCACAATTGCGGTCGATGCACTGGTTCGCCAGTATCAGATCGAGATTGCCATCGTGATTTACATCCGCGATCGCCACCCAATCCGCTTGCACCCCGCCTGAATCATAGGTGACTGGCGCCTGAAGCGTTCCATCTCCATTGCCTAGCAATACAGCCACCGTTCCATTGTTGTCGCAGTTACGGTTGCTGGCGCACTGATTCGCCACTACTACGTCTGGAATCCCGTCACCGCTTACATCGCCCACCGCCACCGAATCGGCTTGCGAACCGCCCGAACCGTAGCTCACCGCCGTCCGGAACGTCCCACCGTTATTGCCCAGAAGCACACTGACCGAACCGGTCGCACAGTTAAAGTCGACGCACTGATTCGCGACTATCAAGTCTGGGTTGCCATCTCCGTTCAGATCCGCTACCGCCGCCGCATTGGCTTGCGATCCGCCCGTCTGGTAACTCGCGGGGGCCTGGAACGTCGCGTCTCCATTGCCGAGCAGAACTCCTACAGTGCCAGTCGCGCAGCGGCTGGACGCACATTGGTTCGCGACCACTAAGTCGACTTTTCCATCGCCGTTTATATCTCCAATTGCCACCGAAGCGGCTTGAGATCCGCCGGCTCCGTAACTCACGGCGGATTGAAACGTTCCATCGCCATTTCCCAGTAGCACACCGACCGTGTTCGCGCAGTTATCGGAACTGGGACATTGGTTCGCCACTATCAGGTCAGGCTTACCATCTCCGTTTATATCTCCCACCGCCACGGAATATGCAGTCTGTCCACCCGATCCATAACTCAACGCTGGCTGGAATGTGCCATCGCCGTTTCCGATAAGGACGGCGACGGTTCCGCTCGTGCAATTGCTGGAGGTGACACACTGGTTCGCCACCATCAAGTCAGGCTTACCATCTCCGTTCACGTCCGCAATCGCCAGCGAATCGGTGGCCTCACCACCAGACCCATAACTCACCGCCGCCTGAAATGTTCCATCTCCGTTTCCCAGTAGCACTGCCACTGTTCCGCTCGTGCAATTATTGGAACTGGCACAGCTATTCCCAGTGACCAAATCCGGATTGCCGTCCCCGTTTACATCTCCCACTGCCAGCGAATTTGTCGTTTTTCCGCCTGACCCATAACTCACTGCCGGCTGGAGTGTCCCATCGCCATTCCCCAGCAGCACGCTGACTTCACCGCTAGCGCAAGTATTGTCGACGCATTGGTTCGCCACTAGCACGTCTGGCACGCCATCTCGATTGACATCGGCGATTGCCACGGCTTCGGAGTACGCTGCGCCCGAGCTATAGCTCACCGCTGGCTGAAAAGTTCCATCTCCATTGCCGAGGAGCACGGCTACCGATCCATTCGCGCAGCCCACATCGACGCATTGATTGGCTACCGCCAGATCCAACTTCCCATCTCCGTTCACATCCCCGATTGTTACGGATACAGCATCGATTCCACCTGAGCCATAGCTCACTGCCTGCTGGAACGTACCGTCGCCGTTTCCCAACAACACGCTGACACTGCCGTTGGTCCTGGTATCGTCGGAGTATCCATTTGCCACAACCAAGTCCAGATTGCCATCGCCATTCACATCGCTGAGCAGCACGGCATTGGCGCCCAGTCCGCCCGAAGTGTAGGTTGGCGTCGTGAAGAAGACAGGGCTCATCGACGGAGCGGAAAGCCGCGAACTCAAACTGTCTTGCCGAATTGGCCGCGAATGTGTTCGAGAAGTGATTGTGGAGCGGTGCGACCGCCCGTGTTGAGATGTTTGGGCAAGCCCTGCTTGTCCCCAAGGCGGCGTCGCCAGCGTGGGTCGGTCCGCCATCGCGTGGGGGGCGCGCGGGAGGACCAAAGTCAAGCTAATGACCGGAAGAACGAAGAGAAGAAACGATGCGGCGTGTTTTGGGATCACGGACCTCTCTACGAAATGATTCAACCCCAACCGCGGCCCAAGACCTGCCACCCTCTAGCGACGGAATCGGGAGGGTGTCTGTGCGCACAAAACGATGAGGGGGAACCGATCGGGGAGGGAATGCCACATCGGAAACCCTTTTTAATTTGTTACTAGCGTCGACTGTTAAGGGAATGTTACAGCCGATTGTTAAGGGAATGTTACAGCGTAAACTCGATCTGTCAAGTCCGACGGTGAATGCTGCGATGGACAACCGGTGGGGCGGCGGTCATCTTCCGGCCACAATCCGCTATGGACCGGTCGTTTCCCGCAAGAGCGCCACCGCGAGCGCCGCATCGGCCCAGTAGATGCGTGGCGAAGTATTTTCCCCCGTCTTTATGTAAGCCCGGTGGGCTCGTGTCACATGGCCGACCCGGCGTAGCCGTGAACCGGATCACATGCATGTTGACTAAATACCTCGCACCCACCGCCGAGAGCGGCAGGTATCGAAGGTGGTAAGCAATCATCTTGTGAACGCCTGCAGCACCGGCGATCGCCT